>Ga0123356_10000317_pt1 | contig 55560 bp, 56 predicted proteins | sample TergutEmb28metaG_2_FD_92546 | JGI IMG/M metagenome (GOLD analysis project Ga0123356, IMG submission 92546) | Embiratermes neotenicus P3 segment gut microbial communities from Petit-Saut dam, French Guiana - Emb289 P3 | ecosystem: Host-associated > Arthropoda: Insects > Digestive system > Gut ...
ATAACCCAAATCCCTCCTGCGAAGAGCTGGACGCAGGACAGCGCAAGCTTTGCAGGAGGGATTTATAGCTACGCCGAAGGCGCCCCCCTTTTTTTGAATCTCATATAGAATCTTGCCCCAAAACGCCAAGAGCAGTTGGCGTTTGTGAGGCGATGCTCGTGGGCAAGCCAGCTCGCAGGGCTACCCCTTGCTCTGCGATTCATTATGCCTTTTGCGCGCTATTTCCTGCAAGTTTTTTATTTCATTCTCTTTGGCCTTGGAACCTTTGTTGTTCTCAAGGTGTTTTTTCTCGGCGATTTCGCGCCACAAAAGCGTCCAACCCGGATTGTCCCCCGGGGCTTTCGCCTCCCGCGCCTTCTTGCTTTTTTCAAGCAGGGCCTCGTCCGCGACATGCAGCCGCCCCGCCTCTATCATGAATTGCGCGAATTTCAGGGGCTCCTCTTTCCTAACCTTGGCTATCGCTTTCAAAAGCTCTACATCGAAATTGTCGAAATATTTTTTCGCATGCTCCATGGCTGCTTCGTAATCTTCGGCTCTATCGGTAATTCCCGCATCGAAGATTATACCCAAATCGTTTATAAGGTTATCATGCTCCAAAAGCTTCAAAACTCTTTCTCGGTTATTGTAAACGTCTCTCATTTGCGGCGAAAGTTTTTCGGAATTATGCGTTTTTTTCGGACTCATTTTCATATCCTTCCCGATTGCGACTTCCTATGCTTCTCGATCGCCATCTCGTCGAACATACGCTTCATCGACACTTCTTTTTTAAGCTTATCGAATATCTCGGGCTCTAGATTCTTCAACGAGGCTATTTTGATTATAAGTTTTGCGTCGTCGTCGCTTATGTGGTAATCTGTATTCAATGTGATCTTGCCGAAGACATCGATGGGTTTGACACCTTCGTTCTCGACAAGGCCGATGACCATCTTGTTCACAAGGTCTTCATACCTGTCCATAAGGGCAATCGCGGCGGCGCGGCTCGAGACCACTTCCCTGCCATAACTGCTTATGGGTTCGGAGCCCTTGTGTTCGTATTTTCCCTTGAACTTAAACCCGTGGCCCTTGCGGAAGGAAACCTCGCGCTTCTCGGCGCCCGCCTGCTCTTTGTTGTGAATATCAAGAATAAGCGCGTCGGCGGCCCTGGCAATGCCCTGATCTTCATGGTGCTTTTTGCGCATGGACTTCATTGTGGGCGGCAGCTTGGCCTCCGCCTCCTCTTCAAGCTTTGCGAAAGTCGCGGGGTCGTCGTTCTTCGTCTGGGCAATGGTAAAAAGGCGATTCCAGTCTTTATCGCTGAACGCGTTTTGAGTCATATCGGCCACTTCTTTGAAAACCTCTTTCGGAGAATATGCCGCCAAACCTTCCAAAGCAACGGCCAGCTCGTCGATAAAGGGCCCGTATTTGCCCATAAGCTCGACCGTCTTGACGCGGTCCCTTAATGTATTTTGAACCCAAGGAGCAGGCGAAGCGTCCTTGTATTTATTTTCGGATTCCATTTTGAACTCCTTTTTCATATAAGATATTTTACCATTTCCCGGGCGGCCTTGTCAAACTAAATCCTTGTAAAATCGGGTCGCGCAAGTTATTATTCAATCATGAAGATACTATTTTTCGGCGATGTTATGGGAAGGCGCTCTCGCACGGCGCTTTTGGAACAAATGGCGCATATCAAGGGGCAAACCGCCGCCGACGTTGTGATCGTCGACGCGGATAACGCCGCGCACGGATACGGCCTTACGCCGAAAGTAGCCGCCGACATGCTAAAGAAAATCGACGTGTTGACAATCGGCGACCATACCTGGGATCACGAAAACCTGCGCGAGTTTATCAAGGCCGAGCCTCGCCTTGTCCGCCCCGCCAACTGGCACAAATTTCCCGAAGGCAGCGGGGCGAGCGTCATAAAGGTCGGCAAAAAAAAGCTCCTTGTGATAAGCCTCTTGGGCACGCTTTTCATGCACCGCGACAAAATCGACAACCCGTTCGAAACGGTTCAGGAAATATTGAAAGATTATAAACTCGGCAAAAACGTCGACGCTATATTCGTGGACTTCCACGCCGAAACGACAAGCGAGAAGGTCTCGCTCGCCAACTTTCTTGACGGCAAAATCACCGCGCTTATCGGATCCCACACGCATATCCCGACATGCGACGAAAGGATATTGCCCGCCGGCACCGCATTCCAAACCGACGCGGGCATGTGCGGCGACTTCGATTCCTCGATCGGCATGGACAAGGGCGTATCGATGAGGCGCTTCATGAACATGCCCAAGGAGCCGCTCCGTCCCGCCGAAGGAGATCCGACGCTGAACGGCACGCTTGTCGAAGTGCTTCCGAACGGCCTTGCGAAATCGATCAAGCGCGTGCGTTTCGGGAAAAACTTGAATGCGAATTGACCGCCTGATACTCTCCGATTTCCGCTCGTATTCCAAGTTGGATTTAACGATCGCCACAGCCAAGAATATTATCTTGACCGGCGAGAACGGAGCAGGCAAGACGAACGTGCTCGAGGCGATTTCCATGCTCTCTCCCACCGGCCCCCTTCGCAAAACCGGCACGAAGGAACTTGGCAAAATCGACGGGGAAAATCACAAGCCCTGGACGGTATTCGCGCATGCGAATGGACACGAGATAGGAGTCGCGAACACGGGCGAGAATACGAAATCGATTCGCGTGAACGGCGCCGCTTCGGACATGGTGGGGCTGGTGGAATCGATAAGGGTGATTTGGATCACGCCGTTGCAAGACCGCCTATTCTCGGAAAATTCAAGCGAGCGCAGGCGCTTCCTCGACTCGCTTATCGGCAATTTCAATCCGTGGTATTCCGATTTGCTCGCCGATTATAACTCGGCGCTAAAACAGCGCGCTAAAGTTTTGAAAAGCCCCGCTCCCGACACCGCCTGGCTCGACAGTATCGAGGCCGAGCTGGCAAGCCTGAACGTATCAATCGCCGCCTCGCGCATCGATTTCATCGCCAAGATTAATAAAATTATGGCCGCCCGCCAAACCGACTTCCCGAATATAAGAATCAATATAGAGGGCTTCGCCGAAAACCTGCTGGCCTATAAAAAATCCGCCCCCGCCGAGGAGGAAATCAAGGCCGAGCTCCGCCACAACCGCGGCGCGTTCAAGTATCAGTCCCAACCGGCGGTCGAAGGCGCGCACCGCTCGGACTTTTCCGCAACCAACGTTGATAAGGATATAGATTGCTCGCAAACTTCCACAGGCGAGCAGAAGCTTGCCACGATTTCGATCGTCCTTGCCTATGCCGAGATGAACCGGCTGGAAAACGGGGATTATCCCGTGATATTGCTTGACGAAGCGGCGGCGCACCTTGATACGAAACGCAGGGCGCAACTTTTCGCCGCGATCGAAAAACTTCCGACGCAAATCTGGCTGACCGGCGCGAACAAGGGCGATTTCGACGGCCTTCCCGGCGAAAATTCCCTATATATTAGCATAGCTAATTCAAGTCCGACTTGACATTTCGCGTCGTCGAAGGCATTCTCTATGCCCATGTCGAATAAACTTCTAATCGTAGAAAGCCCCGCCAAGTCGAAAACCATCGGCAAGTATCTTGGCAACGATTTTACCGTAGTTGCTTCCATCGGCCACGTGCGCGACCTTGTCCGCTCCGACGGCTCGGTCGACCCCGCGAACGACTTCGCGTTAAAATGGGAGAATATCAAGGACAACCGCGGCAACGATAAAACCAAGCCGCTTATCGCCGCTGCGAAAAAAGCGGACGAAATATATCTTGCCACCGACCCGGACAGAGAGGGCGAAGGCATATCGTGGCACATCGCGCAAATCATCGGCGACAAGAAACCCATGCACCGCGTTGTTTTTCACGAGATCACGAAGAAGGCCGTGAACGAAGCGATCAAGGCTCCGCGAGGCCTTGACGATAATTTAATAAGCGCATATCTGGCAAGGCTCTCGCTCGACTGGCTTGTGGGATTTACGCTCTCGCCGGTTCTCTGGAGAAAGCTTCCGGGATCCAAATCCGCCGGCCGCGTGCAATCGGTCGCTCTGCGCCTTGTCTGCGAGCGCGAAAAGGAAATAGAGACGTTCGTCAAGCGCGAATACTGGTCGATCGAGGCGGTCTTCGAAACGGTCGAGGGCAAAATATTCGCCGCGAAACTTTTCACCTTCGACGGCAAGAAACTCGACAAGTTCGATATAGGGTCGAAGGCCGCCGCCGAGCAGATCTTGGCCGCTCTTGGCCGCGAATTTTCTATCTCTGGGATCGAGCGCAAGAAGCAGCTAAGGAAGCCCGTCGCGCCGTTTACGACCTCTACGTTGCAACAGGAAGCCTCGCGCAAGCTCGGATTTTCCGCCAAACAGACGATGCAGACCGCACAACGCCTTTACGAAAACGGTCATATTACATATATGCGAACCGACGCTGTGAACTTATCTTCCGAAGCTGTGGGCGCGATTCGCGACATGATCAAGGGCGAATACGGCGACAAATATCTTCCCAAGGCCGCCATACACTACGACAACAAATCCAAGAACGCGCAAGAAGCGCACGAGGCGATTCGACCGACCCATTTCGACGCCCCGCCCGCCGCGTTGAAATCGGAACTCGAAACCGACCAGCTCAAACTCTACGAGCTTATATTCAAACGCACCGTCGCGTGCCAGATGGTGCCCGCGGAATTGAACCTTGTCGCAGTCGATATCGTCGACGGCAAGGGATCCATGTTCCGCGCCAACGGCTCGCAAATCGCCTTCGACGGATTCATGAAGGTATATAAGGAGGACGAGGACGACAAGGCCGGCAACGCCGACGACGATAACAAAATGCTCCCGGCGATGACCGAGGGCGACGCCGTAAAACCGAACGAGATCAAACCCGAGCAGCATTTCACGCAACCTCCGCCTCGCTATTCCGAAGCAAGCCTTGTAAAGAAGATGGAGGAGCTAGGCATCGGCCGCCCGTCGACCTATGCGTCCATTCTCTCGGTGATACAGGATCGGGGCTACGCCGAGCTTGACAAGAAGAAATTCGTAGCGCTCGACCGCGGCCGCATAGTATCAAGCTTCCTTGAAAAGTTTTTCGCCAAGTATGTGGAATACGGATTTACCGCGTTCATGGAGGAGGAGCTGGATAACATCTCGCACGGCAAAATCGAATACAAGAAGGTGTTGCGCGATTTCTGGGGCGATTTTTCGAACGCGACGAACGCCGGCTTGAACCTTCCGAACACCGATGTGATAGCCGCGATCAACCGCGACCTGGACGTCCATTTCTTCCCTGCAAACGCCGACGGATCCGATCCGCACAAATGCCCATCATGCGAAGATGGCCGGCTTGACGTCCGGCTTGGGCGATACGGCGCGTTCATCGGTTGCAGCAGGTATCCCGATTGCAAATACATTCGCAACCTCTCGGAAATTCCCACAATAGACGAGGACGGCAAGGCGCATACCGAACAAAAATCCGCCGGCGCGCAAACGCTTGGCTCGTCGCCCGACGGCACGCCGGTGTATTTGAAAAAAGGAATTTATGGCGAGTATGTCCAGCTTGGCGACGGCGCCAAGGACGACCCGCGCGGCCCCGTCCGCACCAGCCTGCCCAAGGGAGTGCTTGCGGATTCATTGACGCTTGAACAGGCGCTGTTCCTCCTCGAACTTCCGAAATCGCTTGGCGTTGACGATGACGGAGGCGAGATTACGCTCCATACCGGCCGCTATGGCCCCTATGTGAAAAAGGGCGATAAGATCGCGAATATCAAGACGGATATTTTCACGACCACGCTTGCCGACGCGCACGCTGTGTTGCTTGGAGCCAAGGAAAAACCGCGCGGCAAAACGCTTGGCCTCCACCCGTCCGACAACGCGCCGGTGGTATATCACGCAACCGGAAAATACGGCCCATACGTCCAGCATAACCGCACGTTCGCGAACATGCCCGAGCCCGAGAATGAAATCACGCTCGACCTCGCGCTTGCGAAACTGGCGCAACGGACGAAGAAGAAGTAAATCGCATAATGTAGCTCCCAGCGAACTTGTTCGCTTCCGCCCTGCTCGGCGTTGGTGGCTTGCTCCGAAAAACTTCTCAGTTTGCGATGATGGCTAGGAAGCAAGATAAAATTAAAAAGAAAGCGTATATAAGCATACGTGCTTTTTAATTTTTCACAGCTGACGCCGCCAGCGCACAAAATGGGAAGTTTTAGTGGCACTTGACAAATTTCCCCCCCCCATAGAATAATCCCATGGGCACAGCAATCTACCTCTTAAAACAATACTGGAAAAACACCAAGGGCCGGCGCCCGCTTGCCGTCCTTACTTCGCTTATGATGATAGTTTCCTTCGGCCTCTGGCTGTTCCAGCCGCTCCTTTTCGGCGCCATCATAAACACGATACAGAACTACCAGGGCGCGGCCGCGATTGACCGCATCGTATTCCTCGCCTTCCTATGGGTGGGGATTTATTTGGGATTCAACACCGTATACCGCCTAAGCGAACACTTCGCCGTCCGCCTTGGATATTACGCCAAGGCTCAATACATCGCGCGCAACTATAGGAAGCTGACAAGGCTGCCGCTTTCATGGCATGCCGACCACCACAGCGGCGAGTCCATCAACCGCGTTTCGCGCGCCGCGGACGAGCTCGAGCAGATGATAAACTGGCAATGGAATTACTGGGAGGTTTCGACGGGCATCGTCGGCTCAATCGCCGGACTGTTCTATTTGAATTGGAAAGTGGCGTCTATAGCGCTTGCGACCACCGTCGTATTCTATATCATCATAGGCTTCATCGACCGCAAAATCGAAAAACGCCTTGGCGAAATAAACGAGATGAGGAACCGGGTCTCCGCCTCGCTTTTCGACTTCGTATCCAATATCCGAAGCATCATAACGCTTCGCATGGGCGAACGCACGGCGCACGAGATTGACGCCAAGGTCGAGGCCGCGCGCAAACCGACGATACAGGCCTGGGGCGTCCTTGGCCAAATCAAGTGGGCGATGTTTTCGATTTCGTTCATGTTCCTGCACGCGGGCATAGTTGTTTATTTCGTCCTATCCGATTTGTATAGCGCAACGCCGATAGATTTGGGCATGCTGACCGCGATATACCTTTACCTCGAGAAGATAGGTTTCGCGAACTACGAGATGGCAGGCGCCTATAACCGCATGATTACGCAAAAGGCGGCGCTAAGGAACGCGGAAATCATCGAAGCGGCCGCCGAAGCTCCCGCTCCGGCCAAGGCACCCGCGAAATGGAAGAAGTTCGCGGCCGAGGGCGTGAAGTTCTCGCACTCCGACGGACACGGCAAGGACGTGATATGCGGCGCGGATTTCTGTTTCAAACGCGGCGAGAAAATCGCGCTTATGGGCGAGTCGGGCGCGGGCAAGTCGACGCTCCTTACACTGCTGCGCGGCCTCAACCGCGAAAAGCGCGGCAAGATGCTCATCGACGGCAAATCAAGCAGGCACGGCATCGGCGCGCTCTCGTCAATCACTACGCTTATGCTCCAGGACCCCGAGGTCTTCGAGAATACGATACGCTATAATATCACCATGGGCCTTGATTACACGGACGCCGAAATTGCACGCGCGCTAAGGCTCTCTAGGTTCGACCAGGTTATAAAAAAGCTGCCGCACGGCCTTGAAACCGATATACGCGAAAAGGGCGTGAACCTTTCCGGCGGCGAACGCCAGCGCCTGGCGCTTGCAAGGAATATCCTGTCCGCGCGCGATTCCGACATTATCCTTATGGACGAGATTACATCGAGCGTCGACGTGGAAAACGAAAGCCTCATCTATGACGCGCTGCTAAGCGAGTTTGGGGACAAGACGATAATCGCCGCGGTGCACAAGCCGGCGATGGCCGCCAAATTCGGCCGCATCGTGCGCATCGAAAAAGGCGCCGTCCTTGCGTAGCCACCCCTCTCGTCATTCCGGCCACCGCATGTCCGCCGAAGCCTCGCGCGAAGGCGGAAGCCGGAATCCAAGCTAACTGGATACCGGGGCAAGCCCGGTATGACAGGGATATGTTTACTTGCCCTCCAAAATAGGCTATAATACCCACGGAGGACTACGACCATGGGCGCCCTATTCTATCTTTCGGCACAATACTGGAAAGCGGCATACGGCCGGCGACGCCAAGCGATAGCAATATCGTTCGCGTTCTTTGTCGCCCATGGCCTGAATGTCTTGGAACCGATAATCATGGCCAACGTCATAAACACGCTCCAACAAAGCGCACCAAATGATATGCTTGGCAACGTAGCCCCTCTCCTCTGTCTATGGGCCGGCATATTCTTCGGCTATAACATAATCTTCCGCCCGACATTTTTTATCTGCACCGCGCTTGCCTACAAGGTCAAGTCGAGGTTCATCAGCAAGTCGTATAAAAAACTCTCCGCGCTTTCCATGGACTGGCATCAAAACAACCACAGCGGCGGAGTGATAAACCGCATCAACAACGCCTCGAACTCGTTGTTCAGTTTCGTTCAGGATTTTCAGAACCAGTGCATCAAGATATTCATACACCTTTTCGGCTCCATCGCGGGAATACTTTTCATCGATTGGCGCATAGGGTTGATTACGATCGGCATACTGTTCGTCTTCCTTATGACGTCGAACTTGATAAACCGCCGCATAAACGAACAGGTAAAAAAAACTATCGAGGCGAACAACCGCATCTCGGCCGCGCTTTTCGACTTCATCGGGAATATGCGAAGCATTCTTGTTCTTCGCCTTGGCAAGCAAACCGACAAGAAGCTTGATTCCAAAGTGGCAAGCGGCGAGCGCCCGACGGTCATGGCCTGGGGCTTCTGGAACCAGCTGAAGATGACCAAGAACAGCTTTTCGCTTATGTTTTTGAAAGTCGGCCTCGTGTCGTATTTTATATACGCAAGTGTCAGCTCGGGCACCGCTGTCGACATCGGCGCATTAACGGCGATACTTCTTTTCGGTCAAAAGATAGGGCAGTCGTTTTATGATCTCGACGGAGTGCATCAAAAACTGCTCGAGGCGCGCGCGCAGATGGAAAACGCCGGCATAATAGACCAGGCGAAGAAATTGAAGTTGCCCAAACTGGGGCGTTTCGATTGGCGCACGGCAAGCCTTGACAAGTTGAAATTCTCGCACGACAAAAGCAAGAAGTTGCTTTTGAACAACGCTGCGTTCACGTTCAAACGCGGCGAGAAGATAGCGCTTATGGGCGAGTCTGGCACCGGCAAGTCGAGCTTCCTTCTGATGCTCCGCGGTCTTACGAAACAGGGGCGCGGCCAGCTTAAAATCGACGGCCGCCCGATGAAAAGCCTTGGCTCGTTCGCCTCGATGACAACGCTTATGTTGCAGGATCCCGAGGTCTTCGAAGACACGGTGCGATACAACATCACGATGGGCCTTGATTACTCGCCCGCCGACATCGACCGCGCGGTAAAACTTGCGCGTTTCGACCAGGTTTTAACGAAGCTCCCGAACGGACTTGATACGATGGTCAACGAACGCGGCGCGAATTTTTCCGGCGGCGAAAGGCAGCGTCTTGCGCTCGCTCGCAACATCTTGGCGGCAAGCGCGTCGGATATAATTCTGATGGACGAGTCGACATCCAGCATAGATTCCGCGAACGAGGAGATCATCTACGACGGCCTTTTCAAGCACTTCAAGAACAAGACGATTATCGCCTCGATTCACAAGCCTGCGCTGGCGCAAAAATTCCCCCGCGTTGTTCGTATCGAGGGCGGCAATTTCAAATCCGATTGACGCCCCCTATGCTGTCATCCCGGGCGCCTCTTTCGTCATTCCGGGCTTGACCCGGAATCTATTGTGGAATATAATTGAGAAAATAACAAAGCCTCGTCAGTTTGTGCGAGGAGCAAGCTTCCAAAGGAAGGTTTAAGGGAGTGTATCTAGACATACATGACCGAAAAACTTACCTGCGGGAAGCGCCGCTCATTCGTGCAAAATCACGAGGCGCTAAGGATATAATTATGGCCGGACATAGTAAGTGGGCAACAACTAAACACAAAAAGGCTGCGCTTGATGCCAAACGCGGAAACCTTTTCACCAAACTAGCCAAGGAAATCACGATTGCGGCCAAGCTTGGCGACCCGAATCCCGATTCGAATCCGCGCCTCAGAATGGCGATACTTGCCGCCAGGAAGGTTTCCATGCCCAACGACAATATCAAACGGGCGGTGGCGCGCGGCGGCCCTAACTCGAGCGAGGGCGACTATAGCGAAATCCGATACGAAGGCTACGCTCCCGGCGGAGTTTCGATCATCGTCGAATGCTTGACCGATAATAAAAACAGAACCGCCGCCAACGTCCGCGCCACATTCTCGAAAAACGGCGGCAACATGGGAGCGGACGGGTCCGTGTCGTTCAACTTCAACCACGTCGGATTGTTCGTTTATAAATCAAGCGTCGCGCCCTTCGACGCGATCTTCGAAACCGCGCTCGAAGCCGGAGCGTTGGACGTAGAGGAGGAGGACGGGCATTACATGATCACCTGCGAAATTCCAAACTACGGCGCGCTATTAAAAGCATTGGAAAAATACGGCGAGCCCGAGTCCGCGAAAATCGTATGGACACCGAAGCTAACGAACGAGCTTACCGAAGAAGCCTACGCCAGCTTGGAAAATTTTATCGGCGCGCTCGAGGACGACGACGATGTTCAGGAGGTCTACCACAATGCAACCTAGTGCCATCGCAAAAAAACTCCTCGACTTCGCACACGCCGCGGGCGAATACGCGCTTAAACAGCAGGGCAAAATCGACTTCTCGTGCTCGGCTTACAAATCCGCGTCCGTGGTCGACACCATAACCAAAATCGACCTCGAGCTTACACGCCGATTCCACAAATTCGCGCGCGAAAATTTCGCCAAGATCGACTATTTTATCATCGACGAGGAGACCACGGAAACCCGCTCTGCCGATCCCGTAGCAAGAATGATGGAACACGAATATACCTTCGTCCTAGATCCGCTTGACGGCACGCTGCCCTATTCCGCCGGCCTTCCGAATTGGGTGGTTTCCATCGGCGTTTTCAAGGGCATAAAACCCGTGGCCGGAGTCGCCTTCGCGCCAGCACTCGATTTCTTGGTCTACGCCGACGACAAGAAGGCATACTCGATCGAGCGCGGCCGCAAAACCGAAATCAAGAAGGGACGCTGCGCGACGCCGCCGATACTGCTTACGAATTTTCAGCCAAGCGCAGTGCCTAATAAAAATTACGACTCGGATAAGATGTTCGCGCTGAATTTCTATTCGGCGATTCTAAGCTTGATGTATGTAGCCACGGGCAAAGTCGCGGCCTATAGGTTCAAAGCATACTTTTGGGACATGGCGGGCGCGCTTACCGCGCTTCACCACGCGGGCGTCGAGATGCGCGGCCTTAAATCCGGCAAGCTCTTCGATCCGCGTAGCGATTTACTCCCTACGCTCCGCATAAAGGAAAACTTCATCGCCTCGCTTCCGGAAGATTATAAGTATATAAAGAGTGTGGTCGGGTAATTTTTACCCTTGCAAATCTTTTGAAATCCATTATTATTTCTCCCTGTGCGGCTGTAGTTTAATGGTAAAATGCAAGCCTTCCAAGCTCGAGTCGAGGGTTCGATTCCCTCTAGCCGCACCATGAAAGATATGGTATAATAACCCCCATGCGAACCATCGAACTTTTGTGTCCCGCGAAGGACAAAGCCACAGCCATCGCCGCGATTGACTTCGGCGCGGACGCGGTATACATGGGCGCGCCCAAGTTCGGGGCACGCGCGGCGGCCGGCAACACGATCGAGGACATAGCCGAGGTCTCCGCCCACGCCCACAAATTTAACGCCAAGGTCTATATCACGCTCAACACGATTCTATATGACGACGAATTGGCGCAGGCGAAAAAACTGGCGCAAGAACTCGCAAACGCCGGAGCGGACGCGTTCATAGTCCAGGACATGGCGTTCTTCGAAATGGCCGCGAACGATTCTGATTTCCCGAATGTCCCGCTTTTCGCCTCGACCCAATGCGATAGCCGCGACGCAGCGAAAGTCAAATGGTTGGAACAAATCGGAGCAAGCCGCGTGATACTCGCCCGCGAATTATCGCTAGGCGAAATCGCCGATATAAAGAAACAAACCAAAGTCGATTTGGAATCCTTCGCCCACGGCGCGCTTTGCGTGTCCTATTCGGGCCAATGCTACCTAAGCGAATATTGCGCCAGGCGTAGCGCCAACCGTGGCGAATGCGCCCAGCTCTGCCGCATGAAATATAGCGTGGTTGATTCCGAGGGCAAAGCGTTGATCGATAACAAATTCGCGCTATCCCTAAAAGATTTCCGCGCGATTGATAAACTGGAAGGCCTCGCCGACGCAGGCATAACCTCGTTCAAAATCGAGGGGCGGCTAAAGGATATTTCCTATGTAAAGAACCTTGCGGCCGCATATAGGACAGCCATAGGCAAATTCGCGCGACACGCATCAAGCGGCAAGATAGAATACGACTTCGCTCCCGACCCGGCCAAGTCGTTCAACAGACAGTTCAGCGAATATTTTTTGAACGCCAAGCGCGAGCCGATACACAACTTCGCCACACCGAAATCCATGGGTGAATTTGTAGGCTCAGTCAAAAAATCCGGCAAGGTTTTCTTTGAATACGAGGGCGCGCCGCTGCATTCTCAGGACGGAATCTGCTTCGAGGTCGAGGGCGAACTAAAAGGCTTCCTTATCAACAAGGTCGACGACGGCAAAGTCTTCGCTCGGGATCTACAGGGCCTTCGCCCCGGCATGAAGATTTACAGGAATTTCGACGCCGAATTCGAACGCCAGCTTGAAAAATCCAAAACACGCCGCCGCCTTGCCGTCAACATCGCCATCAACGACAAGGAAATCGTCGCCACCGACGCCGACGGCAACAAAATCATAGTCCCCCTGCCCGCCGCCGACCCCGCCAAGGACGCGGACAAAGCTTTCGAAAATATAAAAACGCAGTTCGCAAAAACAACCAACACCGATTTTTATATCGCCGAGTTCAAGACGGATTTCAAACATATACCATTCTTCCCATTGTCCACGCTCAACGCGCTACGAAACGAAACATTCGCGGCACTTATGACGCATCGCATAGAAAACTACAAACGCGAGCCGGCGAAAAAAATCTCCCCCGCGCCATACCCCGATAAAACTCTCGACGCCACCGCCAACGTCGCCAACCGGCTTGCAAAGAAGTTTTATGAATCCTGCGGGGCAAAGGTCGAAAAAACTCCCCTGCCCTTCCTTATGCACACCAAGTATTGCATCAAGCACGCGCTCGGCATCTGTAAAAAGCCCGTCGAACTACAGCTCAAGGACCAGCGCGGCACGCTTTTCCCCCTTTCCTTCGATTGCAAACGCTGCGAAATGAAGATCCTTCCACCGGTAAGAAAATAAATCAAAAAAATTCGAATCGCCCTATTGCCACGATTCGAAAATTGTGATATACTCCTCCCAGGAGAAAGGGAGAAGAACTATGCAGTTCATGATGACAGACGCATACGAACAGGAAGGCCCCGTCGCCTTCGTCTTCGAAGTCCTTTCCTATACCTCGGTGGCCTCCAATTTTGCCAAAGCCGCCGGCGATGAATCCACGCAGCTTTACAATTACGGGCCCGAGGGCTGGAACGAGCGCGGCAACAAGCTTGTCCTTGACATCTGCAACGCCGGAAACAACATAAAGTGCGAGATTTTCGAAAAGTTCGCAACGCTTGTTCGTCATATCAACGAACATTTCAAGGCAACCATGAACCCTAAGCTCGTCAAGGCCGGCGACGAACCGTTCAAGCCTATCCCTAACGAATTCCTCGACTTCGTGAAAAATAACAACAAGTTTACCAAGGTGACCGACGCCGCCAACATCTGCCGCATAAAACTATATACCAACGGCAACCAAAATCGCATGCGCGGCCGCACATCCGAAAAAGACAGAAAAGTCGCATAAAATCTACTGTCAACCCCTTCATTAAAAAAGGATTTTTAGCCTTGACCCTGCCACGCCCGCTTGCTATAATTCCCAAGAGATGAGCAAAGTCCAACTTATGAAGAATCCGTTCAAGAACCGGCTTAGGTCAAGGTTTGCCGATGCCTGCGCCCGCCTTGCCGCACCACGAACGGTTATTGTCGAGCGCCATGGCTCGCTTACCCGCATATCCTTCCCGTTCTGGTCGATAATAATTATGACTCTGGCGCTTGGCGCCGCTGCATGGTGGATCGCCAAGGTAAGCCACGTATATACTTCGTTCGACGAAATCATAGCCGCCAAAAACGACGAGATCGACCGCGCCAACGACAAGCTCAAACAAAATGCCGAAGCGGCCAAGGCCTATCGCGACACTATCCAAAATATCAACGTCAAAATCGACCGGCAATACCGCGAAGTCATAGACCTGCTCTCGAAAAACGACAACCTGGATAGGAATCGGCGCGAGCAGCTCCTGCGCGATAAAATGCTCCTTTCTGCCGAGCTTCAGTTCGCGGGCGATTCTTTGGCCGAATATACCGAGGCCGGCTCGGGCACGGGCTCTGCCGGCGGCGCGGACCTAAGCAAGCTTGCGATCGAAAACAAGATCATAGTCAACGAGAATATCCAGCTTCGCCGCCGCAACACCCGGCTTGAAAACGCGATTATCGACATGCGCGATTACCAATCTAACCTGATTGATAAGATTGTGGCGCTTTCCGACGGCCAGATCGGCACGCTCGAAACCCTTTTGGGCCGAATAAACACGATCCTCGGCCAAATCGGCCTAAGGGACAGGCAGAAATTGATCAACCGCGCCAAGGGCGAAAAACAGGACGGCCTCGGCGGCCAATTCGTGCCCGTGGCCATGCCCACGCTTGACGACGAGAACCTCAGGAAAGAATTCGCCGAAGCGGCGGCAAGGATCAATACGTGGGAGGGCCTCTCCCGCGCCGCCGAGATGCTTCCCATCGGCACGCCCGTTCGCGGCGGCCGCATAACCTCGCCGTTCGGCACGCGCACCGACCCCTTCCTTGGCGTTCCCGCTATGCACACCGGCATAGACTTTAGCGGCAAGACCGGCACGCCGTTTTACTCGACCGGCCGCGGCCGCGTGATATACTCCGGCAACCGCGGCGACTATGGCCTTACCGTCGAGGTCTATCACGGCATGGGCTTCACCTCGATCTATGCGCACCTAAGCGAGATACACGTGAAAAAGGGCGACCTAATCGAAAAGGACGTTGTGATCGGCCTTGCCGGCTCGACCGGCCGCTCGACCGCCGACCACTTGCACTACGAACTCCGCTTCGAAGGCCGGCCCATCAACCCCTATTCGTTTATAACCGCAGCAAAGGCAAACTGACATGTTCGGATTTTCCAAAAAGACCACATCAAGCAGCGTCATCGGCACCTCGATGAAAATCTCGGGCTCGCTTACTTCTACCGAAGAAGTATACATCGACGGCTCGTTTGACGGCCAAATCAACGTATCGACGCTTATCATCGGCCTTAACGGCTTCGTCAAATCCTCGGCCATCAAGGCGGACAAGATAGCGGTATACGGCACGGTCGAGGGCAACATCATCGCGAAATCTGTTTTCCTTGGCGCAAGCGCGAAAATAAACGGCAACATAATCCACGGCGACATCTCGATCGAAACCGGCGCGTTCGTCAACGGCGACCTGAAACAAAAGAGGGAGTAAATGGCCAAAAGGGAGAGGTTGAAAATAGCTATCGCATCCGACCACGGGGGCTATGGGCTCAAGGAATACCTCAAACTCAAACTTGCCAAGGATTACGACATCTATGATCTCGGCCCCTCAAGCTCCGAGCGCACGGACTTCCCGAAATACGCCGCCGCGGTCGCGAAATTTTTATCCGCCGACAAGCACTCTGTCGGAATCCTCGCCTGCCGAAACGGCATAGGCATGACGATCGCCGCCAACCGCTTCCCACACGTCCGCGCGGCAATCCTTTTCAACGACAAGGCGGTGATGCGCGCCCGCCGCGACGACGACGCGAACGTGGCGGTGCTTGCCGCCGACTATTTCTCGCGCGCAAAAAACCTCAAATTCGTAAAGCGCTTTTTGAATTCCGAATTCAACACCGCGGATCCCAGGTATAAAAAACGCGTAAGCATGCTGGGGAAACTATGCAAAGGCTGAAATATCTTCTTGTGCTGATGTTCATAATCGTCCCGCTTGCGGCGCCGGCACAGTGGTGGGACGACGAAGACGACTTCTGGGACGACTTCCCCGACGACGACGCGTTTTATATCGAGGACTATATAGATCCGAACGCCGAGCCCGACCCCGACGCCGGCAAATACCTCCGCGTCCGCCATTTCGACATAGCGGGCATAAGGCTTGGCATGAATTACGAGGAGGTGCGCGAAGCCGCGAAAGAGGCGAAATTCCGCCTCGCCACGGTGGATTACGACATACCGCAAGAATTCCGCTTCAACTACGATTCCGTCTGCCGCGCCCGCAACATAGTCATACCAAACCAGCTTGCGAACTGTATTGAGGGCCTCGCCAAATCCGAAAAGATGCGGTTCATTTCCAAACTTACATTCAGGAAAGAAAACAACGAAACGCTGATAACGCATTTTGTATCTCCCGTAAGCAACCATACGGTCTGGAAGATCGAATACGAAAACAATATCGACAAGCGCCAGGGCACCGCGCTTAATTTCCAATACCAGCGCGAAGAGCGAAGGCGCGCGTTCTGGTATGCTTTGACCATGAAATACGGCCAGCCGAACGTCCCGCCGAACCGCTGGCAGCTTGACCCCGAGGACGATTCCGCCCCCATGCTCGAGGCGCACTTCGGCCGCATCACGCTCTCCTCGCTCCAACAGTTCGCCGCCGACCTTAAGTTCGCCGCCGACGAGGCCAGACGAACCTTCCAGGTCCAGGACTTCAACTTCTGATGAAAAAAACCGTGCGAAAATCGGGGCTAAGGAAAGTGTTCGACACCCTCGGGCTTTCACCCGCGATCCTGTTTTTTTCTCTGATCTCGCTTCTTGCGTTCGGCACGCTGATCTCGCTCCTGCTAACGCGCGATATGGTCGAACATTACGAGCCCGAGCCCCAAAAACCAATCGTCCGCTATTATGATCACATGGCCGAACCGGTCGAGGAAAAACCACAGCCCAAGCCCAAGCCGACGCCTACTGATATAACGCCGTTCGAGCGCTTCCGCCTCCGACTCGCAAACACGCCGAAACCTCCGATGGTGGCGATCATCATCGACGATATGGGCGAGAATATGATCAATTCGCAAAAGATTCTCGAGCTCGACGCGCCGCTGACCGTGGCCTTCCTAACCTCCGCCCCTAATCTTCAGGCACAGATCGACAACGCCCGCGCGCGGCACAAAGAGGTCCTGCTCCACGTGCCGATGGAGGCGCTCTCGGATACCTATAACTACGGCGGCCCGCACCTCAGCACGCGCAAATCCGCAAGCGATAATATAAGGACACTCCGCCGCATGACCGACCACCTTACCGGCTTCATCGGGATCAATAACCACATGGGGTCAAGGTTCACGGCCGATAGGTCGCAGATGTTCTCTCTCCTCGAGCATCTGCATAAAAACGGCCTTGCGTTTGTTGATTCCTTAACCACCTCGAACACGCCAAGCGCAAGGCTTGCCGTCCGGCTGAATATGAAATTCGCGATTCGCGATGTGTTTTTGGACGACTCTAACGAGCCCGAGAAAATAGCGGCCGCATTCGACGCGCTTGAAACTATCGCTCGCAAGCGCGGATACGCCGTCGCCATCGGACACCCCCGCCCAAATACGATCGCGATACTCAAAGATTGGCTGAAAAAGGCGCCCGGCCGCGGGATTACCGTGGTTCCCGTGTCGCATATAATCATGAGGTATGGGGATAATTAGTCTCATCACATAACCTTCAGCCCGACAAACTCGTCAAATTCGAGCGATTACGAAGCCTTGGAGTAAAAATTAAAAAGCAGAATGGACTTGATGTTCCATGCTTTTTAATTTTTATGAAAGGCTAGTATGCGCCGGATTTCACGAGTTTTTACCCTTGATTTTTGGTGCTTTAAGCCCTAAATTATATGTATGATCAGCAAATCCGAACTTGTAGACATCGTCGCCTCCTATACGCCGAACATTTCGGCCGAGAACAAGGCGAGGATAGAGAAAGCCTACGAGTTCGCGCAAAGCGTCCACCACGGCCAGAAACGCGAGTCGGGCGAAGCCTATTTCGAACATCCCCTGGCGGTCGCGATAACCGCGGCAAGCCAATACCACATGGACGTCGATTCGGTGATCACCGCGCTTCTTCACGACACGATCGAGGATACGGGCACCTCGCTTGAAAAAATATCCGACACCTTCGGCCCTACGGTTGCGATGTTGGTCAAGGGCCTGACCAAAATCCACATCGACAAGAAGAAGCTTAAAAAACAAATCGACGCAAAGAACTATGCGAATTTCATCATCGCGATTTCCGGCGACATTCGCTCGCTGATTTTGAAAATCATTGACCGCTATCACAATATCTTGACGCTCGATGGCAAAAAAAGGCCCGAGTCGCGCCAACGCATCGCGCTTGAAACCCGCAACATCTTTATCCCGCTTGCCCAGCGCATCGGCATGCACGAGATCCTTAATGCCATGGAGGACAGATGTTTCCGCGAACTCGAGCCCAAGGAATACGCGTTCATTCATGGCCGGCTCGAGGAACTGCTAAAGGGCCACGACAAGGACAAGATCACCTCGGACATCATCGCCGAGCTTACCCACAACGCCTTCGAACACAAACTTACCGCACAGATCACCGGCCGCACCAAAACTCCGTTTTCCGTTTGGAACAAGATGGTCAAAAAGAACAAGTCGTTCTCCGACATCTTCGACCTCTTGGCGTTCCGCATAATCACGCCGACTCCGAACGATTGCTATAAGGTTTTGGGCATGCTGCATTCTTGCTACAAGATCGTGCCGAATAGATTTAAGGATTATATTTCGAATCCCAAGCCGAACGGCTATCGCGCTATACACACGACCGTCATCGGCCCAATGACCAAAAGGACCGAGATCCAGATCGCCACTCCCGAGATGGACGACATAGCGCAGTTCGGATACGCCGCGCACTGGGCATACAAACAGGGCAAGGCGTCAAAGAATCCCGCCGATTTTACGTGGCTCAAGGATATATTGACCGAGGTATCCACCAATCCCGGCTCGCCCGATTTGATCGAAAAGACGCAGCTTGACGCATATCTTGATTCCGTGTTCGTGTTCTCCAGGGACAACGATTTGGTCCAGCTGCCCAAGGGCGCGATAGTCCTCGACTTCGCCTATTCGGTTCACTCCTCGCTTGGCAATTCCTGCGTAGGTGCCAAAATCAACGGCGCGATTGCGAGTATAAGGCGCGAGCTCAAAAACGGCGACGAAGTGGAAATCCTTACCAGCAAACAGCAATTCCCCGCCACCGATTGGGAAAAATGGGTCAAGACCAACCGCGCTAAAACGGCGATAAGAAAATTCCTCAAGGAAAAGGACAAGCCGTTCTTGACCAACAAGGGACTACAGATGTTGGACATCGCGTATAAGAAAGAGGGCAAGGCCTTCAACCCGAACGAACTTGACGAGGAAATAATCAAACACTTCAAGATGAATTCCAAAGAGGAGCTTTTCATCGCGGTCGGCTCGCTCGAGGTGATACCGCACGCCGTGCTTTGCCAACAGTTCCCCGAAATCCGCGAAAAATCGTCGAACTCGCAAAAGCATACAAGCTTCGATTATTTTATCGAGGAGATCAAGAACCGCAAGAAGAACCAGAGTATATCTGGCTCGCTGGCCAACATTCCGATTTTATTCGCAAGGTGTTGCCACCCGTTGCCAAGCGACAAGATCCGCGCCATCGTGCACACCGGCAAGGGCATTGCGATACACAAGGCGACCTGCGCCTCGCTTGACAAGGCCGACCCCGCGCGATTGATGAACATCTCGTGGGAGGACTGCGCGTTCGGCCCGGACATGCACTTCCTGACCACCATGACGGTCATCGTATCGAACAAGATTGACGCGCTCTCGAAAATCACGTCCACGCTTGCCAAACACGACGCGCCCGTAAGCGACATTCGCATCATATCGAAAACCATCGACCTTATCACGGTGTCGTTGACCCTCGAAATTTCGAATATCGAACAGCTGAATTCCATTGTATCAGAACTTAAAATGACGCGAATAGTCCATTCGGTTATCAAGAAGGATTGACGCGTGCTGACCTCCATCGACATCAAGAATTTTATTTTAATCGAATCGCTGCACCTCTCGCTTGGGCACAAGATGAGCGTGCTGACCGGCGAAACCGGCGCGGGCAAAAGCATATTGCTTGACGCGGTCGCGTTCGCGCTTGGTGCCAAGGCCGATGCGAAGATTATTCAAACCAAGGCCGAACAGGCGACGGTCGCGCTAAGCTTTAATTTGAAACCCGACCACCCGGCGCGCGCGATTTTGGCCGAACATGAAATTCCGGCCGACACCGAACTCGACTTCCGCCGGACAATCTCACGCGACGGCAAAGGCAAAATATTCATCAACGACATTCCCGTGTCGGCGCAAGTCGCGGCGGCCATCGGCGAAACCCTTGTCGAAATCCACGGCCAGTTCGATAACCAGGCGTTGTTGAACGCCGCAAAACACCTCGAGATTTTGGACAAGTATGCCGGCAACGCCAAGCTCCTTGAAAAGACCGCGGCGGCGTATGCGAAATTATCCGCGGCCGAGGGCGAACTTGAAACCATGCGCGCGGATTTTGCGAAGGCGCGTGCGGACGAGGATTATCTGCGATACAATTTCGACGAGCTTCAAACCCTCGCGCCCATCCGCGCCGGCGAAGAATCCGAACTCGATTCCACGCGCAGGAATCTTATGCAAAACGAGAAAGCCTCCGCCGCGATTTCGGACGCGCTCTCAAAACTTGGGCATTCGCCCGACAAGCCGCTTGCCGACGCCGCCGCGCAACTTGCCCGCGTGAAGGATAATGCAAAAATAAAATCCATTATTGAAAATCTCGAGGCCGCCGAAACGCTTATCAACGACGCGCACGCCGCGCTTGAAAAACTTGCGCCAGCGAATGATACTCGCACGCTCGAGGAAACCGAAGCACGCCTTTTCAAACTCCGCGAGCTTGCGCGCAAGCATCGCACCACGCCCGACGAGTTGCCCGCGCTGCTCAAAAACATGAAGGACACGCTCGCAAACATTTCCAATTCCGACGAAACATTGAAAAAGAAAGAGGCCGAGGTCGAGAAACTCCGCGCCGCCTTCACCAGGATCGCCGAGGATTTATCCGCCGCCCGCAAAAAATCCGCGCTCGATTTATCCGCCAAGGTCATGGCGGAACTGGCACCGCTAAAACTCGCCGCCGCCACATTCACAGTGGATATATCGCCCGCAAAACCAAGCGCGCGCGGCATAGACTCGGCGGCCTTCACCGGCGCAACCAACTTCGGCGGCAAACCCGCACCGCTTGCTAAAATCGCATCTGGCGGAGAAATGTCGCGATTCATGCTTGCGCTCAAAGTAGTCCTGCTCGTAAGCTCCTACCCCATCACCATGATTTTCGACGAGGTGGACACGGGCATCTCGGGCGCAACGTCGAACGCGGTCGGAGAGAGGCTCTCAAAGCTCGGCACGAAAATGCAAACGCTTGTGATAACCCACAGCCCTCAGGTCGCAAGCTTCGGCGATTCGCATTTCAAGGTAATCAAAACCGCCGACACCGAAAATAAAAAGACTATCACCGAGGTCATGCACCTCGACGCCAAGACGCGCGTGCGCGAAATCGCCCGCATAATCTCGAACGAAAAAATCACGGCCGAAGCGCTTGCCGCCGCCGAAAAATTATTGAAACACTAAGGGGGACAAATGGTAAAACTCACATACACGCATTCGAATACCGAGCTTGAAATTCAAGCAATCTACAAAGAAGAATTAAAGGACAAATCCTTCTCGACCGCCGCCGCGAATGCTAAGTTCAAGGCCGAACAGGGCGAAGTAATGCACTTCCCCGACGACAACGTTTTGCTTGCCGGCCTCGGCTCGAAAAAAGATAAACTCGACACCCGCAAAATCGGCGGCGCGATCGGCGCTAAACTCATAGCGCTTGAAATCGCCGACGCACAGATCAACATATCGCAAAAACTCGACCTGGACGATATCTATTGGATAACTTACGCCACCGCGATAAGGGCATACAAATTCGATAAATACAAATCCGAAAAGAAAACGAAATTGACGAACCTCGCCGTCCTTGGCGCACACGCGAACGCTATAAAAAAATCCGACCTGCAAGCCCTTGTCGAAGAAGCTATCTTCGCGCGCGACCTCTCGAACGAACCGGCCAATATACTAACTCCGCGCGCATTCGCAGCCCACGCCAAGGACGCCGCCAAACTCGGCCTTAAAATCGAAATCCTGGACGAGGCTCAGCTTAAGAAATTAAACATGAACCTGATACTTGCAGTAGGTCAGGGCTCGCCAAATAAACCATACGTCGCCGTCATGACGCACATGGGCGACACGAAAAGCAGGACGATAAACAACCTGCTTGTGGGCAAGGGCCTATGCTTCGATTCCGGCGGCGTCAATATCAAGCCGCCCAAAGGAGGCATGACCAACATGCACGCCGACATGACCGGCGCGGCATGCGTGCTTGCCGCCATGCGCCTTGCCGCACGCGCAAAACTAAAGACGAACGTGGTCGGTATCATAGGCATGGTAGAATCCATGCCCGACGGAGCGGCGTTCAAACCCACCGACATAATCAAATCCTATTCCGGCAAAACGGTCGAAATCATCGACACCGACGCCGAGGGCCGCATGGTTCTTGGCGATTGCGCCGCATACGGAATCAAGCGTTTCAAACCCGCGCGCATAGTCGACATAGCGACGCTTACCGGCGCGGCTCGCATATCGCTTGCCGACCAATACGCCGGCCTTTTCACGAATGACGATAAATTGTGCGAACAAATCCTAGCGGCGGGCGACGCATGCGGCGAGCGTTGTTGGCGCCTCCCGGCCGGCAAAGCCTTCGCCGACATGAACAAATCGGACGTCGCTGACATAGCGAACTACGCTGGCACAAGCTATGGCGGCTCCTCGACCGGCGCGGAATTCGTGCACGCCTTCTGCGGCGACACTCCTTGGGCGCACCTCGACATCGCAAGCGTGGACGACGCATCGGCAAAGGCGCACCACCTGCTCTCTCCGGCCGGCCCGACCGGCTTCGGCGCCTCGCTTTTATACTACTATCTCAAAGGATCGAAAAATGCTTAACCAACTTGTCCATTCTATGAGCCTGGACCTAAGGGATATTTTTACCAAGGGCGGTTCGGCGAACGTCCTTAAAAACGGCCTTAGCATGGAGCTGCTCCGCGAAATGTGGGAGAATTTTTTCGCACTGCGTCAAACGGCGATGGCCGCGCCGGTTGGATCGCCCCAACATGCGCAGCTTCTAAATGAACTTTCGATATACAAATCCATCCTCAATACCTGGCTTATACCGGAATACCTCCGCTTCCCCGAATTGCTTCAGGAGTATATGTATATAAGAAACGAGGACAACCGATGAGCATCTTGAAACGCGCACCAAAGGTAAGCTTGATTGTCCCTTGCTATAATGTCGGGACCCATGTCCTTAATTGCATAAACGCCCTTGTATGCCAGGACTATTCCAACTTCGAGCTTATATTTGTAAACGACGCGTCGACCGACAATACCGGCGCCGTGCTTGACGATGCTTTGCGCTTCGATGAAAGAGCCGTCGTCGTTCACTCGGAAAAAAACATGGGCGCAGCGGCGGCAAGGAATCTTGGGCTTGACCGTGCGCGCGGCAAATACGTGATGTTCGTCGACTCGGACGATATAGTGGAAATGGACTTCATCTCGACCATGGTCGCGAACATAGAGCGGCACAAATCCGACGTCGCGATGTGCCAGGTCAATATCAAGCTCGAGAACGGCTACAGCTCGCGCTGGGCCGCGATCGAGATAAGCTATGTCAACCGCATGCTCAAAAACGACGTCTACGACCTGGCGAAAAGCCCGGCCATGGTGTTCGTAAACGCGATGGTGTATAACAAGATTTTCCGCCGCGACATATTGAAGAAATACGACATTCGTTTCAACGAAGTTCTAAAGACAAGCGAGGATACGGACTTCACGCTGCGCTATCTGCTTGCCGCGAAACGCCTATCGGTTGTGCACCGCCCTCTATACACGCACTTCATGCGGCACAACTCGCTTACAAGCGGTTTGAAAAGCCTCGCCGAATTCTATGGCAACAACATGGAGACAACATGGCTTGCCTACGAGTTTTTGAAAAAACACAAACTCTACGATCGGCTGGAGTATCTTAAGCTCATCACCATTTCTCGCGTTTATTCCTTCAGCGATTTTTTGATGAACGAAACGTTCGGCGCAACTCAATAGAAAATCACGAATGCGCCACAATCTGCCGCAGTATCGTAGTGTGTCCGACATATCCCATGAAATCCTTGAACATCTTGCACTTGTGCGCGTGGCGACAGCGGGCGCATGAAGTATAGTCCTTGAAATGCGAGATTATGTTTTTGGAATCCAGTTTGACTAGCTTCGACTTGACCTCGATTTTGTTCTTGCTCTCGGCGATGAAGTTGAACATAAGCTCAAGCGGTTTTCCTGCCTCTTCGAAATTGTGTATCGTGATGGATTTATGGTTGTCGCGGCTGACCCACTTGTCGCCGACAAGGTCGAACCCTTCGACACAGAAGTTTTCGTTCGAGGAATGTATCGAGACGATATAGTTCTTGACGCGCGGCAATTCGGATTTTACGACCTTGCTAAGATCGATTTTGATTTCCTGATACTTGCGCGGATATCCCCTAGGCGCGTCGAAATTCGCGAGTATGTTGAAGTTGCTTTTGAAGTTCGGCGATCCCTTCTTGAATCCTACTATGCCTAGGTTGAGTTTGTCCCCGCGTTCCGAATCCACCTTAACGCGCACAGTTCGGATAAGGCTCGATGCGCGTAGTTTCCACACTCCGTCGCCTTCGCTCTGCGCTCCGACCACGCGCGCATATTCTGGAACGTTTTCTATTTCCATTGTTGTTTTCAAAGAAGCGGGATAATTGGAAACGTCAAGGGTCATGACATCGCCCGCGATTGAATACGACGCGCTGATCCACGGGCCATAGTGTATTTTGCCTCCTATATAATATCCGTTGGCTACGATTTCCGAACGCGCCGCGGATTTAACCATGACAAGAAATTGGAAGACATCGCGCTCGGCCTCCGCATCGACGACAAGTTTCGCGACCGCCGCCTGTGCCGGAAAAAGCGCCCATAGCCCGTCTTGGAAAAGCTTGCCCTCGGAAACGGAAATTCCATTCGCGTCATGGAAATAGATATAAACTTTCGCATCCTTGCCCATCGGCATGTCGGGCGCGAAAACCAAACCCAAATCTACTGTGCTGCTTTTGCTTGCCGGCACTACTCCCCCCTTTGAAAAAAGATTATGGTGTAATGCCGATACCCGCAAGAAGTAGGTATTCCTATGGTTAATAACCCAAATCTTCCTGGCGGAGAACTCGACGTAGTGGCTTGCTCCGAAAACTCGTCAAGCCGTGCGAGGAGCAAGGTTTCAAAAAAAATCCCCCGGGAGTGTATACTGACATACATGACCGGGAGATTTATTTGAAGAAACCGCAGCTCATTCGTGCAGGTTCACGAGTTTTTTATTTATTTTTACTCTTAAACCAATCTATAGTTTTCTTAATAGGATTTATCGGCGTGGCATCATAGATAAAACCATCGGATATTTCAGTCCGTTTATAAATGCCGCTTTCGTTTTTATTATATTTCATTATCATTCTATCGATTTCGCAAGGTTCTTTGGAACCTTCCTGCGCACAGCCTTTGTCCCCGTGGATACATTCGCTGCCGCAACCCACTTCCTCATAGAATGTAGTTCCGTTCATTCTTAGTTTGAAAATTTTTACCATGTCTTTTACCTTTCTTTTTTATTAGACAAAACGAATTCTACCCCCCCCCGTCGTTTGTCAAGTGTTATTTTAAGAAAAATGCAAAAAAAATCCCCCGCCAAAGCAAGGGACTTTCATAATCATGAAAACCTATGAAACCTCTCAAACCGTGCGAGGAGCAAGGATACAAAAGAAGCCCCTTAGAAGTGTATATAGACATACATGACTAAGGGGCTTACTTGAAGTAGCCGAAGCTTATTCGTGTGGGTTCAGAGGTTTATCGCGAATAGAATTCAACAACCAAGTTGGGTTCCATCTTTACAGGATACGGCACGTCGGCGAATTCCGGAACGCGCGTATAGTTGATGGTGTATTTGCCCTCGTCAACGACCATATAGTCGGGAGTGTCCGCGACCTTGTTGTTTTTCGCCTGCATGACCGAGGGAACTTTCTGAGCCTTTTCGATAAGCGAAACGATGTCGCCGACACGCACCTGATATGACGCGATGTTGACGCGCTTGCCGTTGACGCGGACATGGCCGTGGCTGACCAGCTGACGGGCGGCGAAAATCGAGCAAGCGAAGTTTGCGCGATATACTATTGCATCAAGACGGGATTCAAGCTGGCCGATAATCTCTTCGGCGGTATCTCCGCGGCGGCGCATGGCTTCGACATAATAGGCGTGGAATTTCTTCTCGCCGATGTTGTAATAGCCCTTCAACAACTGTTTGGCGGCAAGCTGACGCCCGTATTCCGTCTGCTTCGAGCGAAGGACAGGGCCGTGCTGGCCGGGTTTATACTTGCGCTTGTTGACGGGACACTTGGCCTTTGCCCAAAGGTTTACGCCATAGCGGCGTGCGATTTTTTGTTTTGAATTGCGTAGGACGCTCATATTTTTTTCCTTTATTTTACAAGTTTAACTTGGGGTGCCGATGGGGTAAACAAACCCGAAGATTGCTACAACGCGAAGGCCGCGCACACAATCTGTTCACCAACGCCGCACATTATAAACAAATCTGCCGTAATGTCAACTGGTTTCTAGCGCCTGAATAGCAAGTCGCGTTTTGCGCCGAACGCTCCGTTTATTTCGATCGCCCTGTCCCATTCCTGCGAAATCGAGAAGACTCCTCCGACCTCTTCCGCGAACGCCCGCGTGCGGCCGAAAAAACCATATTCGATCGAATGCGTAGTAAAATACGCATCGTTAAGAGCAAATACGGAACCGACGTTGGCGTTGCGGCTCATAAAAAGCTCGCCGTTTTCGAAATGGAAGTTGTAATAAGACGGGAAGTTGATGCTCACGCTCGTCGCTCCGAACATGTTGACTTCAACATGCGCAGTTCCGATAAGCTCCATGAACCGCGCGTCCGTTCCGTCGAAATTCATGGACGAGATTCCGGCGATCGCCCGACCGCGGAACACAGCGCCCGGCACGGACACGGCTTGATCGCATCCGTATCCGAAAGCATAAGGAAGATACTTTGCGCGTGCGCCGTCTGCCGCCTCTTCTCCAAGACGGACATAGCCGAAGTTTATGTGGACAAGACGGTCGTATAGTCCGGGCATCCTTATGCTGTCTCCCATGACAAGGTCAAGCGATTTTACGACATCGCCGGAAATTGTGTTGACGCCGGAAAATATGCGTCCCTGGACATCGCGCTTGAAGGACGAGAACTCGTGATTCCAATCCCCTACTGCGACTGATATTCCATCAAGCCTTCTTCCGTTGGTCGAAAGGAAGCCAAGCGAGAATTCGTGCGATAATCCAAACTTAGCCGTCGGAGCATTAAATAGCGCCACCTCGGTTATCCGAGCCGCATCCTGAACCGCTACAAAATCCTGCTCAAGAAATTGCGGCAAACGATTCGAGCCGCCGCGGGCCGATCGTGGCGCGCTAGGGTTTTGCGCGAAATACCTTGCCGCCTGATCGTCGTTTTCTCCGACCGCGCAAGCGCCAAGTGCAAAGACCAACAAAAGCAAAATCTTTTTCATAACCCAAACATAGACTTATATAATTATTTTGTCAATAGTTTATAAATGCAGTAAATTCAAATATATATACCAAGCAAGCCACGCCGACCCACACCCGCCAAGGCTACGGCGGACTTGCGGCAGGACGCCAGCGCATATCATTCGCGCCCCAGGGGGGGAGCGGAGCGCGCGGAGCCCTTCGGACTGTAAAAGGAATTACGCTTGAACGCTCTCCATTTTTATGATATAATTCATACCGAACATCGGAGGAAAAATATGAAGAAACTTACAGCCCTATGCGCCCTTTTCGCCCTTGCGGCAATCGACGCATCCGCGCAAACATCGCAATACCACATGTGGCAGGATGATTCCCGAAGCCGCGGCCGCAACAATTCCGGCTGGAGCAACGACCAGTGGGAACGCGAAAACCATTGGGAAAACCACAACCGCTGGGAGGACGAATACGAAACAAGCTTCTATATCACCGCAGCCTACCTTCCCTCGGTAAGCGAAACGTATAAGGACGAAGGCCTTGGCAACGAAAACTATTCCGGCACCGGCTTCTCGGTCGGTCTTGGTATGGAAATGGGCCAGATCCGCGGAGAGATTTTGTATACCCAATACGACATTGATTATTCGAAAATTCAAAACTCCCTTCCCCCGAATACCGAGGAATGGGATTTCAAAAGCCGCACTCACTCGATAATGCTAAACGGTTTTTATAACTTTTTCGAGCGCGGCGAATACCCGATCAACCCCTATGTCGGCGCAGGTATAGGTTTGACAAGGGTCAAATCCGACGAGTTCACCTTTGTCAACACCTCCGGCACCACAGGCGGCGGGATCGCCTTTGACGATTACGAAGTCGATTCCTATATAGACGAGAACCTGTTTACATATATGCTTGGCCTAGGACTCTTGATAGACCTTACCGACCAGCTCTCCATAGACATCGGCTATAGGTATAACAGACTCGCCGACGCCACTATAAAAACGGATTATTACTATTTCGAAAACGGAACGGCCACCGCTGTCGACTTCGAATTCCGCGACGACAAGATCAAGAATTGGACGTTCCAAGGCTTCCATGTCGGCGTGAAGTTAAGCTTCTAGCCCGAACCTAGAAATCAAGTCGCGGCGTTCTACGATGCCGCGGCTTTTTTATATACGGAATTGTTGCATATATTCTTACGCTGTGGTATAATATCCTAGGAAAACTTAGGAAAAAAATGAAAAAGATTTTAGGGGTTGTGCTGGCGACCGTCTTAGCCTCGGTCCCTGCCGCCGCGGCAAATGGAATTCAACATGCGCTCAGAAGCCCGCTTACCCTCGACGCATTCGAAGAGATCAGCTTCTACGCCGGTATCGGATATCACCCGTTGGCGCGCACGAACTATAGGCTTGCCGGCGACAAAACTTCGTTCAGCGGCGACGCGATCGGCTTCTCGCTTGGAATAGAGAAGGGCTATACGCGCGGCGAGGTCGCCTATACCCGCTCGGCTTCGATTACGGCAGCCTCAATAACGGTATCCCCAAGGGCAACGATCATTATTTCGAAGGGACGCAGCACTCGCTTATGCTAAACGGTTTTTATAATTTCTTCGAACCCGGCACCGGAGTTATTCCCTATATGGGCATGGGCTTCGGCACGACGCGCCTAAGATATGACGAGCGGATCGAGATGATGAACGGCGAAGGTCTTTATACATGGCACGACAAATCGCTTTTCACATACATGCTCGGCGCAGGATTTTTATTCGAGGTAAATAATAACATAAGCCTTGACGTCGGCTATAGGTATAACCGCGTAGCCAACTCGACATTCAAGCAAAGATCCTACGTGGATACGGACGACGATGTCGGCACGCTCGAACTCCTTCCGCTAAGGAACATGGCGACGCAAAGCATAATGCTAACGCTCAAGATCAACCTGCTAGAACGCACGATAAGAAAACCTTATGACGGACAATTCCAATCTAGGCCATAGGAAGCGGCTTCGCGACAAACTTGCGAACTCTGGTGCCGGCGCACTTCACGATTACGAGATTCTTGAACTTCTTTTGACATACGCGATTCCGCGTGTGGATGTAAAGCCTCTTGCCAAGGCGCTCTTGAAAAAGTTCGGCAATTTCGCGAACGTGATAAACGCAAGCACTGTCGATCTGACCTCCATACCCGGAATCAAGGAAAACGCGGCCGGTTTGATCAAGGCGGTCAAAGCTTCGATGACCGCGGCGCTCGAGGCCACAGTTGCCGAAACGAACGTTATTGCGAATTGGAATGACTTGCTCTCTTATGCAAGGTTGAATATCGCCGGCGCCGAGGTCGAGGAATTTCACGCGCTCTATCTGAATACGAAATGCCATTTGATAAAGGACGATCTGCACTCAAGCGGCACGGTCAATAAATCAAGCGCTTTTCCAAGGGAAATTGTAAAACGCGCGCTTGAACTAGGTGCCACTGGCGTGATCTTGGCGCATAATCACCCAAGCGGCGACGTATCGCCAAGCCGCGCGGATATCGAAATTACCGAGACCATAGCTACTGCGCTGAAAACTGTGGATATAACTCTTTTCGATCATATCATAGTTTCTCGCACGGCCGCCAATTCTATGAAGTCGATGGGGTTGCTCTAGCTCCGTAATTACCAAACTTGACCTGGTAATCCAGTCCCCCCTTTCCCCCGTCATTACCCGGCTTGACCGGGTAATCCAGTTGGTATATTATATTCTTATGAAGAAAAAAACCGCCAAGAAAAAAACCAGAAACCCCGTAGCGCACGCCATGCTTGTCGGCGGGAATTGCAAACCCAAAATCATTCCGAATAAAAAGAAAGCTCTTGCCCGTGGCGATTTGAAACGCAATCGCCAAAGGGAAGATTAGCAGTCCCCGTCATACTGCGGCGCCCTCTTCTCGTCATACTGCGACTTGCGCAAGTCCACCGTAGCCTTGATGGGTGTGGAACCGGGGTAATCCAGTCCCCTCTCTCGTCATTACCCGGCTCGACCGGATAATCCACCCCTTCTTTGTCATTACCCGGCTTGCGTCAGTCCTCCCGAAGCTTTAGCGAAGGGGGAACCGGGTAATCCAGTCCCCCCTCTCGTCATTACCCGGCTCGACCGGGTAATCCAGTGAAGTATAATGAAGCTTTTCAGCTCGAAGAGCTACGCGCATCACGCCGCCCTTTGCCGGTGTTCGCGATTAACATCAAATTTAACACTATATAAAATCCTGCCTCAAAACGCAAAAAGCATTGGTAGCCTTCTTACGGCGACGAAAAACCTAAATCTAGCGACCCGCAGACTTCAATAATGCACGCTGATTCAAATTGCCCCTGGTAAAATCCACGATCGAGTTCAATGCCCCGGGACTGGACGCCACCTCTGGCGAAACTATCGCAGGCAGATTGACCAGAACCATTTCATCGGAAACAACCCGCTCTTCCTTTTTCGAAGCTTCCGCAAGCGCGGTGAACATACTCCAATCTATGGTGTCGAAATTGATGTTAAGCGCCCGGGCATACTTTGTAAGAAGCATAAGCTGATTCCCCTTATCAAGCGGAAAATTGTGTTCTATTTGCGACACCGCTACGGCGTCAAAATTGTTTTCCTGGCAAAATTTCCCAAGAGTTTTTCTCATGCTCATTCTACGCGCTTTGCAAAAATCACCGAATTTCATGCGTGGCTCCTATGCTAAAATTTTCTCTATCTCTTCTATCTTGGAACGTATCTTCGCACGCTTCCCATCCGACATCCGGGACTCGTCGCAAGCCACGATTTCCACCTCGTCCGCACCGCCGAACGAAAAGCGGGAAAGTATGCGTGATTTCGCCGCCACCAACTTTGGTTCGCGCCCAACCTCGGCCTCGCCATGCGAAGACTGGTCGAACGAGGATACGTCGACCGCCGATCCGCCCTTGACGCGCAAGGCTTTCTTCGCACCGGCGATTGTGAATCCTTGTTTATAAAGCAAATCCTTGATTCTCAAAAGCGTCTTGATGTCCGATTCGCGGTAATATCGTCGGCCCTGTTTGCGATCGGGCTTGACCTCGGGAAATTTGGATTCCCAGAAACGGACGACATACTTCTCGACCCCCACGCGCTCGGCCACCTCGGTGATGGAAAAAAACATCTTGTCCGGCATTATATGGCCTTTTTCTTTTTCGAAGGATGGAACAGCACGGTGTTGCGCGCCTTTATGATAGCGGGCTCGCCGGTTTTTGGGTTGCGTCCCATGCGGCTTGCTTTGCCTTTTTTGATGAAGGTTCCGAAGTTCATGATCTTGACCTCGCCGTCCTCGACCACGCCCTTCGAGATTACGTCGAAGTAAAGATCTACGATATCGATCGAGTCGTCGACGTTAAGACCCGACGCCGCGGACACCGCGTTCGCTATGTCGATTTTTTTCACGTTCTTGTCGGTCATGTTAACCTCCTTAGTATTTTGCCACGACGGAGCCCCATGTGAAGCCCCCGCCCATAGCGGTCATCAAAATGTTGTCGCCCCGCTTTATGCGTCCGTCCCGTATTGCGGCGTCAAGCGCAAGTGGGATAGATGCGGAACTTGTGTTTGCGTGTTTTTGAACTGTGCGCACGACCTTCTCGGGCGCAAGGTCAAGGTGCTTCATCGCGGCGTCGATTATGCGGACGTTGGCCTGATGCGGAATGAACCAGTCTATGTCAGAGTTGGAAAGGCCGGCGGCACGCACGACCTCTTCGGATACTTCGGGCATTTTTCCGACGGCGATTTTGAATACTTCCTGACCGCTCATGAAAACTTTTCCGGCGTCCGTGGTTTTAAGGATATCGTATTTCTCGCCTGCAGCATGCAAACGCGAGGCAAGGATTCCCGGGGTATCGGCCGCGCCCAAAACCACCGCACCCGCGCCGTCGCCGAAAAGCACGCACGTTCCGCGGTCGGTCCAATCTACGATCCCGCTCATCTTGTCCGCGCCGATGACAAGGATTTTTTTGTAAAGCCCGGTTTTGATGTATGCGTCGGCTGTTGCAAGCGCGAATATGAATCCGGTGCACACGGCCTGAATGTCGAATCCGGGACACGTCGCGCCGACAAGCGCCTGGACGCGACAAGCGGACGCGGGAAAAGTCAAATCCGGCGTAGTTGTGGCAAGTATGATAAGGTCAAGCTCGCCCGCCGAAACTCCGGCATCAAGAAGCGCAGCCCTCGCCGCCGCCGCCGCCATGTCCGAAGTATTTTCGTCCTCACGCGCGATGTGGCGCTCTTTCATTCCCGTGCGTGAATAGATCCACTCGTCGCTTGTATCGACAATCCGGGCCAAGTCGTCGTTTGTCATCACCCGCTGCGGGAGATACGAACCTACACCCAAGAACCGCGAGTAAATCATAGCTTTATTTTCTCCATCTTATCGCGCACCGACGAGTTGAAGTCGGCCGAGACAAGCGCTGCGGCGTATTGAACGGCGTTCGCGAATCCCACCGCGTCTGTGCCGCCGTGCGACTTGACGACTATGCCGTTAAGGCCGAGAAAGACTGCGCCGTTGTATTTCCTTGGATCGAACTTGTTCCTAAATTTCAATAATTGCGGCAGCATTATGGCCGCGCCAAGCCGCGCGATCCACGAAGATTTGATAGCGGATTTCAAAGAAGAGGTTATGAATTTGGCCGCCCCCTCGAGTGTTTTCAGCGCCACGTTGCCGGAAAACCCGTCTGTGGCGATGACGTCGACTTCGCCCTTGAATATATCGTCGCCCTCGGCGAACCCGGCATAGTCGAAATCGAGGTTTTCCTTGTTCGCCGACACCATATCGGACGCACGGGTAAGGTAATCAAGTCCCTTTCCGGCCTCGGATCCGATATTCAAAATCGCGGCCTTGGGTCGCGCCTGCCCGCATATTATCTTGGCATAAAGCGAACCCATGATAAGGAATTGAAAGATGTTGACCTCGTTGCATTCCGAATTCGCGCCAAGATCCAAAAGCACGGTGCGCTTGTTCTTTTTACTTGGCACACATGTTGTGATCGCGGGACGTTTTACGCCCGGCAGCATCGAGATTACAAGTTTCGATATTCCCAAAAGGCAGCCTGTGTTGCCCGCTGATACCACTGCGTCCGCTTGGCCGTTTCTAACCGATTCGATAGCCAGCCACATCGAGGTCGTGCGTCCGCGGCGTATCACGTTCGACGGCTTGTCGTCGGGCATAACTTTTTCAGAGGTATGGACAACCTCGCTCATAGCGGCGACCGCTGGAAATTTTTGCAAAAGGGGATTGATCTGCGCCTCGTCGCCATAAAGTCGGATCGCGACTCCGTTCTTGTTGATAAAGGCGGCGGATTTATGAAGGCCTTCTATGACCATTCCCGGGGCGGCATCCCCGCCCATCGCATCTACGGCTATGGTGTACTTGCGCTGCATTATGCTTTCTTCGCGACTACCTGGCGTCCGTTATAGTTTCCGCACGCTTTGCATACCGAATGCGGAGCCTTGAGCTCGCCGCAGTTTTTGCACGTGGCTGCTGCGTTCGGGGCAAGCGCGTGATGCGCGCGACGCATGTTCTTGCGGGATTGCGAAGTTTTTTTCTTGGGCACTGCCATTTTGGACTCACTTTCTTTGTAAAATAAAAACGTTGACTGCTCGGAATTAAAGCGTATTTCACGCTAAAAAGCAAGTAAAATTTTGCGGCTTGACATTATATTTAAGGCATATATACTCCACGCCTTAAAATGGAAAACAGAGAGTAAATTGGAAGCGCTGATTTTGTATGTTCTGTATATGCTGATGGCATGGACTGCCGTGGTTTTGGTGCGATCAAACAGGTGTTGATTTATGCCTAAATAATCATTATCCTAGACGAACCTCTCAAATCGCGCGTATTTAAGAGGTTCCTACTTGATCACAACTCTACGATTCAGTTCGTTGCGAACCCCCGGCCCGGTCTGAACACGCAAATCCGTCCAACCCATCGCCTGGATCACTATTTTCGAGCGGGCAATTCCATGGGATTCAAGCACCCGTGCGGTATTTCGTGCACGCCGCGCCGAGAGATGCAGGTTCGCCATCTCCTCGCCGCTTGTGTCGGTATGACCTTGCACGATTATGCGAGTGCGCTTGGCCAACGAGCCTTTGGCTATGTCGCGAAGCGGAGCGGCGAATTCGGGGCGTATATTGTCCTTGTTCCAATCGAAATATATCTCAAGCGGCAAACCGTCGGCGGAACCGTCGACTTCGTCCTCGAAATAGTCTTCCTCGGCGATGACAAGATATTCGTCGCCATCGTCGACATCCTCGTTGACCGTAGCGGCGAATATAGCGCGCGAGTTGCGGTTCGCGGCCGCAGCGTTTTCAAGGTCTTCCATCTTCATGTAAAGCTCTTCCATAAGCTCCTGGGTCTCCTCAAGCTTCGCGATGATAAGATCCATGTCGACGCATTCGGGGCAATCGGTCCTGCGGCCAAGCATCTTTTCCATCTCGTCAAGAAGGAGCGCGACCTTTGCCGCATCGCCCTCGTATAGCTTGCCGCCGATTCCATACATTTTTGCTTCCATAGCGGCCACGCGCTCGGCGATGTCGCGGATCATTGCGTGTCGGGTTTCGGCCATCTCGCGCTGACGCACGTCTTCGGCAATGCTCGGACGGTCGAAGTTGATATACGATTCGACTGCGACGATAAGCCCTCCGACCGAACGCCTAAATTCGGCAAGTTCCGAGATGACCTTGGTGTCATGCTCGACCAGGTCGGAACGCAGGCGCCACAGCATGGCAGTGTTCTCCATGATGTGCGCGTCATACATTCGCGGCGAGTTTGTGGTTATAACGCTTGTTTCGGGCCAGCGGGGAATATGGCGCGAAGCGAACTCCATCTCGCGGCGGGCACGTTCTTGATCCATCACGCGCTGATCGCGGGAAAGTTCGCGCTGGAATTTACAGTTTCTTCGGACTCCGCATACGCGGTCGATTGCCTCGAAACGTGTGTTCATGGCGTCCTTTGCGCGAAGGAGTCGGTTGCGGCAAAGCTGCGCCTGGGCATCGTTGCCCTTCTCGACAGATTCAAGCCAGCAGTCGTATTTTACCTGGGCCTCGGCCATCAAAAGCGGGAATTGGTCGGCCGCCCCGCGCGCGAATATGCGCCTCAGATCCTCCATCTGGTCGACGAACGGCAACGGATTTGCGACAAGTCGGATCGAGGGATGATCGGGCTGCACGCGTTGCCCTACGTATGCTCGCATGGCTTTCTTTGCGAAATGCTCGGCATCGCACGCGTTGCCCATTCTGTCGCGCAAGAATATGGCAAGCGATTTGTATTGATGCGCAAGCGCCTGGGCGAATTGGTCGCTGGTTTGGGAATCATAGAAATTCTGACGTCGCATTGTGTTGAAGGAAACAAGCGTTCCATCGGTAAGGCGACAGTTTGCGACGCGCTGCGGCTGCTGTTGCTGGACTGCTTGCTGCTGCGCCGCCTGCTGCTGGCGAGATTGCGTTTGGCTTCTGGGCTGCCTCTCGCGTCGCGGGCGTCTTTCGGCGCACCCCAATACCAAAACTGCAAGCAGACAAACAAGCGTCTTTTTCATGATTTCCTCTTCCTCCTCGCGATTATAACAAGGGGCAATAAGAATGTAAAGCTAAAGTTGATACTTGCCAAACAGCGGACCATGCACGTCCGGGCGGGCATGAGCTTGCGAGTGCCAATGCCCGAGGGCGACGCGCGAACACATATACGTAAAGATTTTTGTAAAATGGTGCGAGTTAAGAGGTTCGAACTCTCGGCCTCTACCTTGGCAAGGTAGCGCTCTACCAACTGAGCTAAACTCGCATCGCGGGAAATTATATATATTCGATGGGAAATGTCAAGAGGTGGATTTATGCCAAGCAACCTGATTCCCGCCTTCGCGGGAATGACATCAAAAAAACCGACGAACTCCTTAGTTTGTATCAGATACGCCGTCTTGGAGCAAAAATTAAAAAGAAAGCGGACTCATTGCCTCCGTGCTTTTTAATTTTTGTGAAAGACAAGTAGATGATGCGAAATAAGGAGTTCCCACCATAACAAAAAAATCCCCCGCCGAAGCAGGGGATCTTTGAACTCAGACAAGAACTATTTCTTGTTGACGGCGTCCTTAAGTCCCTTTCCGGCCTTGAATTTGGGCTGGATCGAGGCGGCGATTTTGATTTCCTTGCCGGTGCGGGGATTGCGGCCGGTGGTCGCTTTCCTTTTCGCGGTCTGGAAGGTTCCGAAGCCGACGAGTGCGAGCTTCTGTCCTGCCTTAAGGGTTGCGGTTGCGACGGTAAGAACCGCTTCTACCGCTTCGGCGGCTTTCGCCTTCGAAAGGTCAGCCATTTCCGCTACTGCTGCTACAAGCTCACCTTTGTTGGTTGCCATAAGTGCTTTTTTTGCCATTTGTTTTCTCCTTACTCTTGTTGTTTGACGCCATTTACTAAGCGCATGATGAAATTCTAAGCGCGAAAGCAAGGAAATGTCAAGCGATAAATAAGACGGCTCTTTCTAAGCCCGCGGCAATGCTAGAACTCTCCTTTGAGAGCCAGCACGAACACACCGCCCACAGCCGATTCGCCGCCCTCGCGCGACCATGCGCCGCGACCGGCCGAGCCCACGACCGACACGCCTTTTTCTATGTCATAACCAAGCGACGCGAGCGTTATGTTTACCGAATCCTTGTTTCCATACCCGTCCACATACGAGTTGAATGTGGCAAGCGTCGCCTTGGCGGGCCCGAACGAATATCCTATGCCGAAGTCGAACGCTTCTCCTATGTTGTTTTTGTTTCGATACGACGAGGCCACTTCCCACCCGCGATGGAATTTCCTTGCGCCAAGGTGATATTGCTTGATGTCGTCGATTTGTCCGTATGCCGCGTCGAACGAGAAGTCGCTATCGCTTGTCCACTTGAAACCGGCGGTGAAATTGTTCGAGGGGATATATCCGTCCGATTCCCCGGGCGAATCCTCGCGGCTCATGACGCTTCCGGCAAGTTGAAGCCCGGCCATGCGCGGCGTTATGTATGAAACTTTCATACGGTCATAGTCTGTGTCGATCGCAGTCGAGTTGATTCCCGCCACGCGCGCGCCCACCATTCTGAAGTCATAGTTTCCGTTTATTAAAAGAGGGCTGATGTCCACCGCCTGGTTGTGGATCTTTCGGTTGATGTTTTCCGCGCGACCAAGCTCCACGCGACCGAACGCTCCTTCGCCGTATACATAGAATTCGTTGATATAGCTGTTCTCGGTGGAATAGCGCCCCTCGTTGTGAATGAACTCGTTCGAGTATTTTCCGGGCGCGATAAGGCCAAGCATCACGCCGACCTTGAATTCGTCGCCGCCGTATCCCAAATCGGCGTTGATCATTCCCCAATCGAAGGTGTTTGACTTGCTGTCGGCCATACTGTTGTGCCAAAGCGATACGATTTCACCCGAAAGGTCAAGCTTAAGCGGCCCCTCGCCGATAGTAAAGGCGTTCGCGCCTCCGGCAATGAACATCGCGACCAGCGTGGCAAACTTTTTCATAATTGACTCCTTATGCACAGACACCTATTATATAGCAAAATGAAACCGGAAACAATAGGTGATAGAAGGACGCTTGTCCTCGTCTGCTGCGCCCCGTGCTGCGCGGGCGTAGTGGAGTATATGGCAAAAAGCAAAGCTAATGCCGATTTATTCTTCTATAACCCAAATATCTTCCCGCGCAAGGAATACGAAAAACGCAAAGCCGAAGTATACCGTCTTGCCGCCCATTATAATATAAGGGTTATCGATTCGGATTACGAACCCGAGGAATATGATAATGCGACACAGGGACTGGAGAACGAGCCCGAACGCGGCCGCCGCTGCGAAGCCTGTTTTTATCTAAGGCTCGCAAAAACCGCCGAATACGCCGCCGCGCATGGATACTGCGCGTTTACCTCGACGCTCGGCGTTTCCAAACACAAAGACCAAACGCAGGTCGACGCACAAGGCCAAATCGCCTCCGCCAAATACGGCATACCCTACCTGCCGCTTGATACAAAGGGACTAAGTTCCGATATAATAAAGGAATTGGGGATATATAGGCAGAATTACTGTGGGTGTATCTACTCCACCAAGGAGCGGACAACTCCGCTACGGAGCGGGCGAACACCTGTGTGAGCCAACGCCCGTGGGCGAGCGGACGTTGGCCGCCTGCGGCGCGCAAACAATGTATGCGTTGGTTTACTTGCTCTTATGGCAAAATTGTAATATAATAGGCCCCAAGGGGTCCATCTAATATGAACGATTTCAACGTCGCACTTCTACAACTCATGCCCACCGGCACGCTTGGCGGCAATCTTGCCAAGGGAATAAAAGCATGCGAAGTTGCCAAACAAAACGGCGCAGACTTGGCGCTTTTTCCCGAAATGTGGAGCCACGGCTATAACGTCCTTCTTCCCGAAAACCACGCAAAGGAATGGAAGGCGACAGCCCTTGATCCCAACGGAGATTTCGTTCAAACATTCGCCAAGCTTGCGGGGAAACTTAAAATGGCCATCGCCATAACGCTTCTTGAAAAGACCAAAGGGCAACCCAAAAATACCGTTATAGTATTTGACCGCTTCGGCAAACAAATCCTAAAATATTCCAAAGTCCACACCACAGAATCCACCATGGAGAATCACGTCGCCCCTGGAACAAGCTTTGATGTCGCGACGCTTGATTACGGCCGCGGCAAGGTCAAGATCGGGTCCATGATCTGCTTTGACCGTAATTTTCCCGAAGCCGCGCGCATATTGATGCTCAACGGCGCGGAAATAATATTGAGCCCCAATGCCTGCGAACTCTTAAATCTCCACATGTGCGTGATGAAAACCCGCGCGGTTGAAAATCACATAGCGCTTTTCACCACCAACTATCCGCTCGACCCCAACGATAAATATATAGGCAACGGGCAATCGTGCGCATTTACTCCTATCTTCAGGAACAAGCGCAAACTCTTGGCCGGCTCGAAGGAAATAGATACCACGATTATAAGAATGAGCGAGGACGAGAGCATCGGCATGGCCCCCATCGACCTTGCCGCGCTAAGGGAAAACCGTGCCAAAGGCGGCAACGGCAACGCATTTAGGAAACCCAGAATGTATGCCAAGCTTTTGGACGAAAAGGTCGAGCCTCCGTTCGTGCGCAAATGGGCCAGGCGTTGACCTAAAATAACTCTTGCATTCCAAAACTCAAACTTATAAACTTCCCCCAAAGGAACCAAAGGAGCAACCATGCAAATAACAATCGAGAAATCGAATCTTCTGAAAACTCTCTCTCACCTCTATAGGATTGTCGAGCGCAAATCCACCGTGCCCGTGCTCTCCAACATCAAGGTCGAGGCGGCCAAGGAGCTTAAGATCACCGCGACCAACGTTGACCTCGAGATCATCGAAACGGTGGACGCCAAGATCGGCGAAACCGGCGCGACCACGATTCCCGCGCACGTGTTCTATGACATCGTCCGAAAACTTCCCGAGGGCGATATCAGCATCAAGACTAACGCCGACGCGTCCAAGGTTGTGATCAAGGCCGGCAATTCGGAATTCACGCTTCCGGCCCTGCCAAGCGAAGACTTCCCCGTCATGACCTCCGGCTCCATGCCGTTCAAGTTCAACCTTCCGGTCGACGACCTCAAGGCGTTGATCGACAAGACGAAGTTTGCGGTCTCCACCGAGGAAACACGCTACTTCCTCAACGGTATCTTCGTCCACACCGTCGAGGTCAAGGGCAAGGATATTCTCCGCGCCGTTGCCACCGACGGCCATAGGCTTGCAAGACTTGATGTAGCCGCCCCCGCCAACGCCAAGGGCATGCCCGGCATAATCATTCCCAGGAAGGTCGTGAACGAACTCCGCACTCTCCTTGACGATACCTCAAGCGATATTATGGTCGAAGTTTCGAACACCAAGGCGCGCTTCAGCTTCGCCGGCGCGACGATCACCTCGAAACTTATCGACGGCAAATTCCCCGACTACGAGAAGGTTATCCCGACCACGAACGACAAGGCGCTTGAAATCGAATGCAAGTCTTTCGCCGAAGCCGTCGACCGCGTATCGTCCGTGTCGTTTGAAAAATCGAAATCCATCAAGCTTAAAATCGCCAAGGGCAAGTTGACGCTATCGTCAAGCACCCCCGACTCCGGCTCGGCCACCGAAGACCTTCCGGTCGAATACGCCGCCGACACGCTTGAAATCGGCTTCAACTCGCGCTATTTGCTCGACATCGCCGAGCAGATCAAGGGCAAGTTCATCAAGTTCATGATCTCCGACGCCTCAAGCCCGTCCGTTATCACCGAACTAGATTCCGACTCGGCACTCTATGTCCTTATGCCCATGAGGATATAAAATTAAATAATAAACCAAACCCTCTTTGGTGGGAAGGTAAGCTAGGCGTAAGCCACAGCGAACCGGGGTCCCATTAAAGAGGGTTTATGTTTTTCACGCTTTGCGCGGGCTCCCCTTAAAACTATATATAAGAATCTTGCCCCAAAACGCCAAGAGCAGTTGGCGTTTATGTGGGCGAGCTTGCCTTGGGCTTGCAGTATAAGTTTTCACTTGACAAAAGCAAGTGGGGGGGGGTAAATTATGTCTAACATAAGTCCAAAGCAACCCAGAGAACAGCACCATGCTACTCCTCCAAAAAATCGAAAATGGTTTGAACTATAACGAGAAAACCAGCACGCTTACCATCAACCTTACCAAGGTTGTAAAGGCCTCTATCCCGCCCATAAAAAAACAGCTCAACGCGGACCTGCTTGCCAAGGGAATCGAGGTCAAACTCGAATACGACTCCACCAATGGTCCAAAATACAAACTAACCTTCCTCCCTCCGCTTCAAGCCGACCATATCTCCATAGACATAGACGACAAGCACGAATGTTTCATCAAGGAACTCGACCTTTCTGCAATAGAACCTGCAACCGAAGGCGCTCGCCAAAGCATAAATTTCAAGAACAAGGTCAATACCAACACCTTCCTCCACCTCATTGTGCCCGAAGGAATAAGCCTCGACCTTAACGACCAACCCATACGCTGCATCTCGGTCAAACCCGACAAAAGCAAAAACAAAGCCCTCCACACGCAGATAAGGCTTAGCGACAAATCGCACCCCGGCGAATACCCGGAAATAAGGACTGTCAATATCGCCGGTCAGCTTTCCGTCTTTGACAACACCGGAAAAGACATGATGGAAAAGATAATCGTCGACGCGATTTTCCAAGGGCACCACCAAATGGGACTTGACGTCAACGGACAAAACGAATGCCTCAAAAGCTGGGGCGGCCGGGCGCACCCCCTCCTTAAGAAATTAAAAGGCTATGATATACAAGCCGTACCCGAACGCGCCAAACAAATCTTTGGCTACCTCGACCGTTTTTATGCCGATAGGTTCTCGTCAAGACGGAACGCCCTTATCGCACTTATGTGGAGCCCCTATGCAAAAGATAGGGAGTTCGCGCTTGAACTGGCCGCGAACTGGTGCTTCAACGAAGACGACATCGCACAACTTCTTCAAACCCAAACGGGAATCGTGAAAAGCCAAGAAGTGGTATTGGAACATCTTAAAAATTTACCCGTCCGCTAAAAGGAATTACCAATGAAAAAAATACTTGATATATTCGGCCAGGATTTTGTTTTGAACAAGTTCCAAAAGCTCGCCATCGGCGCATCCGCGCTCCTCGAGGGATCCGACGGTTCGAAATACGTTATAACCCGCAACCTCGTGGGCCTTATGACCATGTATGAAACCAATGACAAGACAACGCTCAAACCTACCGGCGTTTATATGCAGATCGTCATGTATTATGACGACAAGATGGAAAGAAAAGTATGGCTTCTAAGCGAAACCCGTTATGACGAAAATGGCGGGCGCGACCGCTCCATAGTCCGCAACGATCGCCGCGGCAACATAAAATTCTCAATCTCTGTGCCAAACGAAAACGGGATCTGTAATGTCTACGAGTTCGATGGCGACAATTCGACTGCCATAGGGGCGATCAAGTCGAACGGCAGTTGGGTTAATACGCTTAAAAAAATTCCCGACGAGATCAAGCATTTCGTATTCCAAAATATCAGGAAGCGGTAAACTCCGGTTATAGGCCAATCAAGGCATAACCCAAACTCCTAAAACGAAGAGCTCGAGGAACGAGAGCGCAAGGTTCGTTTTAGGAGTTTATAGCTACGCGTTCACGCGCGCGCAAAATAACACTATATAGATTTGCCTGCAAACGCCAGATGGCTGGCCTTCGCTAGGCGGCCAGTTTCACAAGTTCCTACCTAAACAGATAAACAATCAACGGCGCCAATATAACTGTCGCCAATCCCGAAACCACGATGGAAAGGCTACTTGCCGCGCCCTCGACCGGCCCCATTTCCAAAGCCTTGGCCGTGCCGATCGCATGGCTCGAGTTTCCTATCGCAAGCCCGCGCGCGACCGCATAGCGAAGCCCCAATATCCTGCACATCTGCCGCCCGACCGCATTCCCGAATATGCCCGTCACAATGACTGCGAAGACGGTGATTGCCGCGATACCGCCAAGCTCCTTGGTGATTCCGATCGCGATAGCTGTGGTGACCGACACGGACGCCAACGAGCGGGAAATCACATCGCCCAGCCCAAAGAACCAGCTTAAAAACACAGCCGTGCCGACGGAAAACGCACAGCCCAGAACGACCGATAAAATTATCGTCATCTTGTGCTTGCCAAGATGCTGCATCTGCTTATACATAGGAATCGCAAGGCTTACCGTCGCCGGCACAAGGAAATAGTTAAGGTATTTCGCCCCGTTCGTATACGACGAATACGGAATGTCAAGCGCAAGCAACATCACGATGATTCCCGCCGTCGTCAACAATACCGGCGTAGTAAGCGACACGTTCCACTTCTTGTTTATCGCCACCGCGCACACGTATACGCCAAGCGTAAGGATAAGGCCGAAATATGCGGACTGCGCCAAAAATGCGTTCATTTCTTAGCTCCTTTTTTAACGGCAGTTTTTTTCTTTGCTGCCTTGGCCGCCTTGGCCGCAATGATTTTCTTTTCATGCCTGTGAATCATAAAGTCGGCGAACCAGCCGGTAGAAGCCATCGAGGCGGTATAAGCTCCGACGACCACCGCGAACATCAGGATCCAAACGTCCCGTATCTTGTCGGCAAGGTCGATTATGCCCACCGCCGGCACAACGAAAAGAACCGGTAGGATCGCGATGAAAAATCCCGCCGCGCCCTCGATCTGACGCAGCTTGATGACCTTGAACCGCAAAGCCAAAAGCAGCAATACAAGGCCGTATATGCTGCCCGGTATAGGAAGCGGCAAGACGGCATATAACACCTCTCCCGCGAACACGAACAGCATTAGTAGTAAAAATTGCACAAGGTAATTCATCGCTCTCTCCAAAGTGGAGTATACACGATTCGCAGGGCGTTTGCAAACATACTAATTAAATAAGAAGAATTAGTGGTGGGAAGAGCAGGATTTGAACCTACGTAGACATATGTCGACAGATTTACAGTCTGTTGCTTTTGACCGCTCAGCCATCTTCCCAGTCGGGCGCATTATACGGACTTTGTCGTCAAAGTCAATATGGTATTGCATATTCCAATAGTGAAGTTATAATACATACTACCTATTTTTCAACTGAGGGGTTGAAAGCGAACGAAAATGCAAACTCACGCCAAGCCAGCTTCATTAGCCTACACGCACAACGAAAATATGGGCTTGATAGCGACAATGCTGGAATACGACGCTAAACCTGGCAAGGCCACCTTCAATGACGTCATAGCCTATATAGATTCCCAATACGATTTCACTCCGCGCTATTTCACCAACGGCAACACGCTAAGCGCGATAAATAAAAACTTCGGCTCACAGAAGATTTTCAGTTATGCGAAAATCCTAGGTTGCGACAAAGAGGAAACCCTCGCCCTTTTCTGTGAACACTACGAAGCGGTGCTTGCCAATCCGACCGGCACCGACCACGCCAACATACGCAATTTCCAAAGGTTCGGTTGGACCAAAAACGGCAACGATTCCGTGCGCTTCCCGTTCGGCCTTGCCCTTGACAAAAAACAGCGCTAAAACAAAGCGCGTTTGCAAAGCCCCTATTTTTGTGATATAATACGCGACGAGATGAGGGAGTCGTTGCCAAAGCTGGGGATTTTTGTTGCGCTGTCAATCGCGCTTTGTTTATCGTCTTGCAGAAGCTCGAGGATAGACTCAAGAATCCCCTTTCACAAATCGGAAAAAAGGATGTCGCTCGAGCGGGCGGACTTCGATGACCTTGCCGGCTGGCGCGAGGATAACTTCGTCCACGCGCTCGAAAGCTTCAAGAAATCCTGTGCCAAAATCCTAAACGAGAACGATTTCATCGGCACGTCCCAGATGATAATCTCGGCCAATTTCATGAAGGCCGCCTGCGCCGAGGCGAACGCGCTTCCGAACGACAACACGGCGATACGCATGTTCTTCGAGGCGAACTTCGACCCCTACAAAGTCCGCGATAGCTCCGGGAGCGACAAGGGCACCTTCACCGGATATTACGAAGCCGAGCTGCGCGCCGAGCTGACGCCGGATTGCGAATCCCTTGTGCCGATTTACGGAAGGCCTTCCGACCTTGGCACCACGCCGTATAAGACCCGCGCGCAAATCGAAAACCATGGCCTCCGCCACGTGGCGCCGGTTCTGTTCTGGGCGCATTCCGCCGCGGATGTCCACGTGTTGCACATACAGGGCTCGGGGATCGTCAAAACCAAAACCGGAGAGAAATATCGCATAGGTTTCGCCGCAAGCAATAATCATCAGTTCTCCGGCATCGGCTCGATATTGATGCGAAACAACGTCAAGGTCGAGGGCGGATATTCTATGGTGGCGGTTCGCAAATGGCTTCGCGAAAATCCCGAGGAAGCGCGCAAATTCATGCAGAAAAACGACCGCTTTATATTCTTTAGGGATATCGAGGGCGACGGCCCGATCGGCGCTATGGGAGTCCCTCTGACGCCCGGACGTTCCATTGCGATCGATCCAGAATTTATCCCCTACGGTATGCCGATGTTCCTTAACGCGAACGATCCCGACGGCGTAAGCCTTAATCGCCTTGTCGTCGCGCAAGACACCGGCACGGCGATAAAGGGCGCGGTGCGTGTCGATTACTTCTGGGGCGCCGGCGAGGACGCGTTTCATAAGGCCGGCCGCATGAAATCGACTGGCAGCTATTTTATCCTGCTACCAAAAGATAGTAAGAATTTCGCGGTGAAGCGTTAATCAAGCATAATACAAATACGCTTTGCGCTTTTAATATCTATGTTTTAAGTTTGCCTAACGAACGCCACTCATGTGGCCTTCGTGCGGCGATGCGCCTTAGATAAATCTACGGCGCGGCAGGCGGCCAAAATGGCGACGCGCGAATTTCCTCTTGCATTTCAAAATCTTCTCGTATAATATAACCCAGCTTTTAATAACTAAAAACTAAGGAGCTATAATATGGCAAAAGAAAATTACGTTCGCTCTAAGCCGCACGTGAACATCGGTACCATCGGCCACGTCGACCACGGCAAGACCACCACGACCGCCGCTATTACTAAATACTTCTCCAAGGAGTTCAAGGACTACGCAGCGATCGACAACGCGCCCGAAGAAAAGGCACGCGGAATCACCATCAACACGTCGCACGTCGAATACGAAACCGACAACCGCCACTATGCGCACGTCGACTGCCCCGGCCACGCCGACTATGTGAAGAACATGATCACCGGCGCCGCCCAGATGGACGGAGCGATCCTTGTCGTTTCCGCCTCCGACGGCCCCATGCCCCAAACCCGCGAGCACATCTTGCTTGCGCGCCAGGTCGGTGTTCCCTCGATCGTTGTCTTCCTCAACAAGTGTGATATGGTCGACGACAAAGAAATGATCGACCTTGTCGAAGAAGAAGTCCGCGACCTCTTGAAGAAATACGACTTCCCCGGCGACACGACCCCGATTATCCGCGGCTCCTCGCTCTGCGCGCTTGAAGGCCGCGAGCCCGAGCTTGGCGAGAACGCGATCCGCGCCCTTCTCAAGGCTGTCGACGAGTTCATCCCTACCCCCGATCGCCCGCTTGACAAACCGTTCCTTATGCCCGTCGAAGACGTATTCTCGATCTCTGGCCGTGGAACCGTGGTCACAGGTCGCGTCGAAACCGGTATCGTGAAGGTCAACGACGAAATCGAAATCATCGGTATCCGCCCGACCCAGAAAACCGTCTGCACCGGCGTCGAAATGTTCCGTAAACTTCTTGACCAGGGCCAGGCCGGCGACAACGTCGGTGTCTTGCTCCGCGGCACCAAGAAAGAGGAAGTCGAACGCGGCCAAGTGCTTGCGAAACCCGGCTCGGTCACCCCGCACAAGAAGTTCGAGTGCGAGTGCTACATCTTGACCAAGGAAGAAGGCGGACGCCACACTGCGTTCCTTTCGAACTATCGCCCCCAGTTCTATTTCCGCACGACTGACGTGACGGGTTCCGTGGAACTTCCGGCCGATGTCAAGATGGTCATGCCCGGCGACAACGTCAAAATGACCGTCGAGCTCATCACCCCGATCGCCATGTCCGAGGGACTCCGCTTCGCTATCCGCGAGGGCGGCCGCACCGTCGGCGCCGGCGTCGTTGCGAAAATCCTTGCCTAATTAGGATTACGCAAAAAAATCAAGCCCCTGGTTCGCCGGGGGCTTTTTTTTTCTCTCCCGCGATCTCTAAAGCACTTTCGCCTGCCGCGCCGTAGATTTATCTAAGGCGCATCGCCGCACGAAGGCCACATGAGTGGCGTTTTGAGGCAGATTCTATATGTAGTTTTAAGGGCCCCGCGCAAAGCGCGAAAAGTCTGAAATCAACTAAAACGGGACCCTAGCTCGCCGCGGCGCAAGCGCCTAGCTCCCCCACCCGTATTAGTTGATTTAGTTTATAATCATATATATAATCAACCCATGACCTTCAAAACTCCATTGGGCAAACTCTACGCCACCATCGAGGACGGCAAGATAACGACACTTTCGTTTTGGCGCGAGGCAAAATCCGACAACGAAAAATCCCAAACCCTAAGCGAACTAAAACTCTGGCTCTCCGATTACTTCGCAGGTAAAAATCCAAAGCCCTTCAAAAAAATCGCCCCCGCCGGCACGCCGTTCCAACAACAGGTCTGGCGCCTCGCAACGCAAATCCCATACGGAAGCACCGCCACCTACGGCGACATCGCCAAATTCATAAGCGACAACATGTCCTCGCAAGCCGTGGGCCAGGCGTTAAAAAGAAATCCCATCGCGCTCTTGATCCCCTGCCACCGGGTGATCGCCGCAACCGCGCTTGGCGGCTATTACGGCAAGGACTCTGCGGACATCAAGCAATTCCTGTTGAAATTAGAGAAAGAGCGGCCTAGCTCGTCCGGGCAAGCATGAGCCTGCGAATGCCAACGCCCGGGTGGGGCGAGCGTTGGCCGCCTAGCGGCGCGCGAACACTATATACGCTGTTGACTAACTTTCCAAAGGATAATAAAGTATAAGGAACCCAAAGGACATATTATGAAATTCAAGCAAATAGTAAAACTCGCCGTCTTCATGTTCTCGATGTTCGTCATCGGCACCGAGCTGCCCCGATACCTCAAAAACCGCGAAGCGTTCGCGAAGGAAAAAGCACGGCTCCAAAACGAAAACGATAAATACTACCAGCTGCGCCTTTTCGGCGAAGCGTTCGAGCTTATGATGTCGCGCTATGTTGACGAGGTCTCGCCCAAGAAACTAATCGAGGGCGCGATCGACGGCATGCTCTCGAAACAAGATCCGCACTCGACCTACCTTAATGCCGAGGATTTCACATCTATGACCGAGTCGACGCAGGGCGAATTCGGCGGCCTTGGCATCGAGGTCACGATGGATAAGGGGGTGGTGCGCGTAATCTCGCCTATGGACGACACCCCGGCATTCCGCGCGGGGATACAGGCGGGCGACTTGATAACCCACATTGATGACACGCAGGTATACGGCCTCTCGCTTTCCGAAGCGATCAAGAAAATGAAGGGCCGCCCCGGCACCAAGGTCAAATTGAAAATCTTCCGCGAGGGCAAGGAGCCCTTCGACCTCACACTAACACGCGCGATAATCAAGGTGGACGCAGTCCGGCACCGCATACGTGGCGGCAACGTGGGATATATAAGGCTCTCGACCTTCAACGAAAACACGCACCGTGAAATGCTCGCCGCGATTCGCGATATAAAGAAAAGGGTCAAGGAACCTGCCGGATTTGTCGTCGACCTTCGCAACAACACCGGCGGCTTGTTGGAGCAGGCCGTGCGCGTGTCCGATTCCTTCATCACGTCCGGTCAGATCGTGTCGATCAAAAGCCGCACGGAATCCGCCAACCGCATGTTCTTTGCTAACGGCGATGATATACTGAACGGCTTGCCTATCGTAGTGCTTATCAACGGCGGTTCGGCAAGCGCCTCGGAAATCGTGGCCGGCGCGCTCCAGGATTCGAAACGCGCGGTCATCATGGGCACGAAGTCGTATGGCAAAGGCTCGGTGCAAACGCTGATTCCCATCGACGACGGCGCGCTTAAGATCACGACGGCAAGATACTACACCCCCTCCGGCCGGTCGATCCAAGCCGACGGCATCGTTCCCGACATCGAAGTCGGCATACAGAAAATAGAAGAGGTCAAGGAGGACCGCACGTTCTCCGAGGAAACGCTCGCCAACGCCATGCGCGGCGACGGCAAACAAAAAACCAAATCCAGGGAACAGATGATAGAGGAACGCGACGAGGCGGACTATCAGCTCAAACGCGCGGTCGATATGGTCAAGGGCCTCTATGTCTTCTATCGCACCTCCCCCGCCAAGGAAAAACCCGCGACACCCGCAAAGGCTAAAAAATAATGGCGCTTAATCCAAGGGTCAAGGTGCGCGTTAAAACTGCCAAGGGGCGAACCAAATCCTCCGCCGCGTGGCTAAGGCGCCAACTTAACGATCCGTTCGTGAAAGAGGCGAAAAAGTTGGGCTACCGCTCGCGCGCGGCATTCAAGATCATCGAAATCGACAAGGCCTTCCGTATATTCAAGAAGGGCGCGAAAATCGCCGACATCGGGGCGGCCCCCGGCGGCTGGAGCGAGATAGCGGTAGCCAAGGTCGGAGCCGGCAACGTCGCCGCCATCGATATACTTGACATGAAGCCGATCCCCGGCGTAGCCTTCGCGCAACACGACTTCAACGACCCCGAAGCCGCCGAGTTCATCAAATCACAACTAAACAGCGCAGCAGATGCGGTGATATGCGACATCGCACCGAATACGACGGGCGTATCCTCGCTTGACCACTTGCAAATCATGGCGCTTGTGGAACAGGCCTATGCGTTCGCGCTAGAAGTTCTAAACATCGGCGGCACGTTCGTGTGCAAGGTTCGTCAGGGCGGCACGGAAACGAAATTGCTCGCCGAAATGAAAAAACGATTCTCGCGCGTTTCGCATTTCAAACCGGATTCAAGCCGCAAGGAATCCTCGGAAACCTATGTCGTGGCGCAGGGATTCAAGAAAACATAATAACCCAAATCTCTTCTTGCGGGCAGTTAAGCTAGGCGGCGCGAGTGGCTGGCGCAGCTCGCGGAAGCAATACTTACTTACGAAGTTTCAAGAAGTAATTGCAAAACGTCCTAAACCTGCTATAATAATTCCTATGAAAAGAACCATAGGACTTTTGGTCATCGCGGCCATAATCGCATTCGCAAGCACCATCGATTGGGATAAGCCCGAGGGCAAGACCTTCGAATGCACAAGCAAGAACAACGTCATCGTATACGTCGACGCAAGCATCAAGGAAAACGCGGTCGCAGTCATAATCGACGGCCGCTATTCTGCGACATTGAAACGCACCGACGCGATGGAGGGCATACGCTATGCCGACAATGGCCTCGAGCTTTGGTTTAATAACGCCGGCCGCACGACTCTTACCACCACCGGCGTTTCGACCACCGAATACGTCTGCTCGGAAAAGCAATAACCCTTACTGTCTTAAATGACTTGTGGCTTGCCCCGTAAAACCTAAAACTTCTCAATTTAAGATGCTGGCTAGGCATCAAGGAAAACTTTGAGGGAATGTATACGGACATACATGACCGATAAGTTTATCCGCAGATAACGACGCCGGCGCTTAAAGTGGGAAGTTTTAGCTTGACTAATAGTCATGGGGGGGGGTATTTTGTCAATCATGAAAAGCGCCCATTCCATCAAAGCCGTCGGACTCGACATTGACGACGTCGTCCTTGATTACAAGGGAATACTACCGAAAATCCTATCGGTATACCTTGGCCGCCATGTTGCAAATATCGAGGAACTGAATTCCCTCTATCCGCCAAAGAACGGCTATTACCACATTCCATCCGAAGTTTTGAGCATAAGCGCCGTATCCGAAGAGTTCGAAAACCTTCCGTTCCTTCCGTATTCGAAACAAGTCCTTGACCGCCTCTGGAGCATAGGCCTGCCGCTTTTCGCGGTCTCCTCGTGCTGCTATCACCCGACCGCGTATGCGACAAGGTGCGAACAGTTCAAGCGCAATTTCAAAAGCGTCATAGTCCCCGACGGTATTAACATAGAAGATATCGAGCCCGAAGACCGCAAAGTTATAAAGTATTTTCAAAAAGAGGTAATCATGGGCGGCAAGAAATCGCCCTATATCCTCGAATTCCTAGAAGCAAACAAGCTAAGACCCGAGGAAGTCGTTTTCGTCGACGACGCATTGAACAATATCGAGGAATTGTCGATGGCCGTCAAAGGCCTGAACCTCTTCTGGCTCCAGGACGCGCGGTTCGGCCCGTATACCGCGAAACTCCCCGGCGTTCATATCGCCCGCGACCTCCGCTGCTTGGAAAAATTTATCAAATCGAGATAATCCTCCCCCTCCCGTCATACTGCGGCCACGACCGCAGTATCCAATAAAGCATACATAAACTCTCAGCGAGTTCACTCGCTGCGCGCTGGACGCAAAGCGCCCCCTTTATATAACACAGGTTTAATATTACCCCAAAACGCCAGGTGGCTGGCCTTTGTGAGGCGGGCGATGCTGATCGTTATGATTTCAGGGGTTCCTTTTGCCTCGACAAATGTCTTGACAAGCTCATGACAAATTTCGTATCCTGTCATAAAATCAATAAAACAGGAGCCGCCATGGTAGAAAAAAAAGACCCCACCCTTTCCAAAAAGGAAAAATCGGAAAAGCTTGACGAGCTCAACGCCAAGTTCTCGAACATGAACGCCGACAACAGCGGCGACGAACCTAGCGAAATGCCAGAACAGCCGCGCGACCGCCTTGGCCGCTTCTGCAAAAGCAAGAAAGGCATCGCGATTGTAATCGGCGCGATTGTTATTATTCTTGGCCTCCTCCTTCTCCTCTTCACGATGGGCAAGAAAGACGCAGAAGGCACCGAGGTCGAAACCGCCACCGTCAAAACTATCGAAGAGCGCATCGCTCCCTCGTTCGACATCGTTCGCATGGAAAAGGGCGAGCTGGTCATCTCTGGCCGCGCAGCCAAGGGCGACGTGGTTCATATCCTTGATAACGGTAGCCTTCTTGGCAAGGAAACAGCCGACGAAAACGGCCAGTGGGTTCACCTTCCGAAACGCGCGCTCGCGCCCGGCAACCACAAACTCACGCTTTATGTAATCGTCGACGACAAGCGTATCCACTCGAAACAGTCCGCGCTTCTCCGCGTGTCCGCGAACTCCAAGGAAGAGGTCGGCGTGCTTATGGGCAACAACCAATCCTCGCGCATAATCAAGGCACCCAAGGGCGAAGACATCGGCGCGCTTAGGATCGAAAAGCTCGACTATAACGAGTCCGGCCGATTCGCGCTTACCGGTAATGCCAAAGCCGGCACGACAGTCAAGGTTTACGCAAACGAAGCGATCGTAGGTTCTGCACGCGCAGGCTCCGACAACCGCTGGACGCTTAACAGCGACTTCAGGCTTGAAAACGGCAAACGTTATACGCTCCGCGCCGACATGGTCGAGAACGACAAGGTCGCACGCCGCATATCCTATAACTTCACGCCAGAGTTCGTATCCGGCAAGGGCGAAGCGGTGATCATCAAACGCGGCGACAACCTCTGGAACATCTCGCTTAAGGAATATGGCCGCGGCGCCGACTATGTCGCGATCTTCGAGGCCAATAGGAACGCGATCAAGGACCCGAACCTTATCTTCCCGAAGCAGGTCTTCACCTTGCCCGCTAAGGACGGTGTAGTGGCCGCGCGTGGCAAAAAGGCCGCAGCAGCGAAACCTGCACCCAAGCGTCCCGAATCCAGCGTCGAGCGAAAAAAGAAGGCCGAGCAGCCTGCCGCCGTTCCCGCCAAAGAGGCCGGCAAGCCCCGCCCCATCGCTCCCGTCGAGATAAAGTAAGGCTCAATCAGTCAATTACAAAAACCCCGCTCCGGCGGGGTTGTTTTTTCATACCGAAAGTTAAAAAATTTCGCTTGACAAAATATTGCGGGGGGGGGTAAGTTAGTCCATAAGTCAACCTGAAAGGACTGAACAATGAGTAAAAATATCATGGAATACGAAATTCCCAATTCGGCTGTTGCCATAGTCGGAATCCTTGCGTTCTGCGCGCTTATCGTCGGTTCGTGCGCCGGCTGCCCCCACTATAACGTATGGCAGAAGGGCCTAAAGGGAGAAGCCGCCCTTGCCCGCGCGGAATGGAACCGTCAGATTCGTGTCGAAGAAGCCGGTGCCAAAATGGAAAGCGCCAAGTATCTTGCCGAAGCCGACACCATACGCGCCACGCACATAGCCCGTTCCAACGAAATCCTCGGCCAAAGCCTTAAGGATAATCAGGAATACCTCGCGTGGCTAAGGATTTCCAACCTCGACAAGGAAGGCACCCATAAAAACCAGATTCTCTACGTGGCGACCGAAGGCATGATGCCCATAGTCGACTCTCGTCGCGCAAGGCTCTTGCCCGAGGATAGCGCGAACACAACCCGCGCCTTCGTAGAAAAAAAACAACGCGTTAACGGCGGCAGATAAAGGAGCATATCATGAAACTAGGAAATTTACTTGGAACCTCCGGCCTTATCATTTTCTCCTGCCTTCTTATTGGCGCGGGAATGTGGGGTTGTCCTAAATACGGCGTCTATGAGCAGGGACTAAAGGGCAAGGCGGAGCTTGAATTGGCGAAAAACACCCGCAAAATAAAAGTCCAGGAAGCCAAGGCTATGAAGGAAAGCGCGGAATCGCTTGGCGCTGCCGACACCGTCCAGGCGCACGGCTGGGCCAAATCGAACAGGATTATCGGTGAAAATCTTAAGGAAAACCCCGAATACCTGCAGTGGCTTTACTATGAAAACCTCTCCGAAATAACCGCAAAGGGAACCCGAGTTATCTATGTTCCGGTCGAAACAGGCATCCCGAGCACCGAAGCCGGAAGGATTGCCAATGCGGAATACGCGGGCAGAATAACTGCGGCCATCCAAAAGAGCTCCGGCTCAAGGTAGAACGAACTCCCCGCTCCGGCGGGGTTGTTTTTTCTCTCGCTTTTTCCAGCCCTCTCTTCTTTCCGTCATTCCGGGCTTGACCCGGAATCCAGTTTGTAATAAGCTATATGGCAACTGGATTCTGACTTTCGTCAGAATGACAAGATATAAAAAGGAGATAGAAAATGCCCACATTAAAAACCCTCAACGACATCGGAGACATCAAGGGCAAACGCGTCATCGTGCGCGCAACGCTCAACGTTCCGGCCAAGGACGGCGTGGTGCTTGACAACACCCGCATAGTCCGCTTCGCCCCCACCGCGAAACTCCTTGCCGACAAGGGGGCCAAGGTAATAATCCTTACCCACTTCGGCCGGCCGGAGGGCGTGGACCCGGAATTCTCGGTCGGCTTCATGGTGCCGGAACTAAGTAAAGCCATCGGCAAGGTCGTAGGTTTCGCCGCCGACTGCGTGGGCGAAGTCGCCAAAGAGACCGTAGCAAAAATGGACGATGGCAATGTCCTCCTACTCGAAAATACCAGGTTCCACAAAGAAGAAACCGCCAACGATCCCGCATTTGCCAAAGAGCTGGCCTCCCTAGGCGACATCTTCGTCAACGACGCGTTCGCGGACGCCCACCGCGCGCACGCCTCGACCGAAGGCATCACGAAATTCCTTCCGTCCTATGCCGGCTTGCTTATGGAAGAAGAAGTCAACGCACTTGCCAAAGCACTCGACAATCCGGCACGCCCAAGCACCGCAATCGTAGCCGGCGCGAAAATCTCGACCAAGATTTCGGTGCTTGAAAACATCGCGCAGAAAGTCGACAACATGCTTATCGGCGGCGCGATGGCGAATACCTTCCTTATGGCCGAGGGCTTCCCCGTCGGCAAGTCGCTTGTCGAGGCCGACATGCTTGACATCGCACGCAAGGTGAAGGCTACATCCAAAGCTAAAATCGTCCTCCCTGTCGATGTGGTAGTGGCCAAAGAAATCAAAGACGGCGCAGCCGCCCGCACTGTCGCGCCCGACGCCGTAGCCGCCGACGACATAATCCTCGACATCGGCGCGAAATCCATCGAGCTTTTCAACTCGGTAATCGACGAATCGAAAACGGTCCTTTTCAACGGCACGGTCGGGCTTTCCGAAATGAAGCCGTTCGATATCGGAAGCGCCTCGATC
>Ga0123356_10000318_pt1 | contig 55362 bp, 39 predicted proteins | sample TergutEmb28metaG_2_FD_92546 | JGI IMG/M metagenome (GOLD analysis project Ga0123356, IMG submission 92546) | Embiratermes neotenicus P3 segment gut microbial communities from Petit-Saut dam, French Guiana - Emb289 P3 | ecosystem: Host-associated > Arthropoda: Insects > Digestive system > Gut ...
GGTTGTCTGTGAACCCACGGTTCCATTCCTGGACCCGACGCAAATCGGCAAAACCACCCTTGGTGAAAGCCCGGGCCAAGTTCAGGGCCGAGGCTGAATGGTGGTAGGCCTCAACCATGCGCCAGGGGTCGGGGCGGCGGTCCGCCTCGGTGAAAGCGTAAGCGTTGACGGCATCGCCCCGATAGGCCGGCAAGGTGACGCCGTCACGGGTCTCTGTGTCAGCAGAACGCGGTTTGGCGTATTGCCCGGCTATCCGGCCAAGTTTGACCACGGGCAGCGAACCGCCGTAAGTCAACACCACTGCCATCTGCAAAATGGTTCGGATCTTTTTCGAGATCCTGTCTGCTTGACCCTCGGTGAAGTTCTCAGCGCAGTCGCCGCCTTGCAGCACAAAAGCATCCCCAACTTGGGCTTTGGCTAGTCGCTCGGTCAGCTCGTCGGCCTCGCCGGCGAAGACCAAGGGCGGCTGGGCCGCCAGGGCCGCGGTGGCAGCCGTCAGCTCGTCTTCGCTGGGCCAATGCGGTTGCTGGCTGGCCGGGAAGCGCTGATAGGAGTCCAAGTCAGCGGGCGAGGTGTGTAGATCCATCGCCGGCAAGCTTAGCCGCCCTGGCCCTGCCTTGCCGCCGCCAGGTGTTTCACTGGCGACCTCACAGCGCCCTCCAGGCGGTCAGACCCCAGACCAAGCAGGCGCGGCTCAGTGGTGGACCTCCACTTTGGTGCCAACTGGGGCAAAGTCAAACATCTCTCTGGCCGCCCAGGTCTGCATATTGACGCAGCCGTGCGAGACCTCCATGCCCCAGCCGTTCGGCTCGTTCCACGGGGCTGAATGGAAAGCCACTCCCCCGCTGAAATACGACACCCAGTTGGTGGGCGCCTCATAAGGATCAGAGGGCGGCCCCCTCATGATCTGGAATTCGTACTTCATGTAGACGTAGAAAGTACCGGAAGGGGTTCCGTGGCCAATGGAGCTGCGACCGGTCGAGATGATGTATGAGTTGATCGGAGTGGTGCCACGGTAGGTCGTAGCCCTAAAGGTCGACAGGTTGACATCGACCCAAGGGGAACCATCTGGAACGTCGAAGTCACTAGGCGCCTCTTGACGTTCCTCGACGTAACCATCTTCTTCGAGCTCAACCGGTATTGTGATCGACTCCGAAGTGTCCAGCGCCGCCACAGTCTGGGCCGCCAGAGCGTCGGTCCCAGAGACGATGTAACCATTCAGGCCCCATTGGCTAACGCCTATGTCCTCGCCGTTATCCGGCCGCGTGACCGTGATTTGCGGCCGGGACGGCTTGCCAATGGTTTGGTCGAGCATTTCCGGTAGGTCTCGCTCGACCGCCGCCTGGTCAAAGCCGACATTCAGCTCGCGGCCATCTTCACTGGGGGTGATCTCCATCCATTCGGCAATAGTGGACGGGGGCACGGTGAAGCTGGGCACGGCGGCGTCCCAGGACTCTGAGGTAAACGTGATGGCCAGAGCCATGTCAGCGTTGGCCGTTTCAGCCGCCTTGGCGGCCGCTTGATCGCTGATCATGGGCGGGGCGTCAATCAACTCGATCCGGTGGGCGCCGTTGGCCTGGCCGGTCAGCGCCACCTTGAAAGCCTCAACGACTGGCTCAACTTTGACGCCAAGTCCAATTTTGCCGGCCACAACCTCAAAGGCTGTGCCGTCTTCGGTTAGTTCAACGGCGGCGTTGACCGCTTCGTCTTCAGCTGGGACAAACTCAGCGTCGAGGAAGTCGCGTAAGACCACCTGGTTGACCGTCGCCACCAGCGCGACCGGTTTCTCGCTCCACGGGTTGATGGCGAACCAGGGCGCCAGGGCTTTGCCCGCCCTCATCACATTCGACACGGTTTGAGCTTGGTCGAACTTGACGCCCATTTGTTTGGCGGAGCCGGTGACCTTTTTCTTTCCGTCGGTGAACTCCATTTGGAAGTTGTTTTCCAGTCTGTCCACCAGGTTGGTGACCTCGCCCTTGGACTTGCCGACCACGCTCAGGCCGGCCAAGGTGACGCCCGGGTTAGCCCTGGTTTCGAAGAAGCGGATGGCCCCGTAGGCGCCGCCAACAGTGGCCAGGACCAGCACAATGACCAGGGTTAGGGCAATCTTCCTCCCGCGGCGGCGCTTGGGCTTTTTGGCCCTCTTCTTGGCTCGCCGGGTTTCTTTGGCAGCCTTCTTGCCCGATGCCGGTTGTTCCTTGGCCAGGTCAGCCCTAGTTGGGTGGGTGGTTGGCTCGGACGCTGCCACAGGCTTTGCCTCCGGCGGCAGTATCGCTGTGGCCGGGCCGGCCGTGTCAAGGCCGGCCACTGGTGTTGACGGTGCGGCCGGCTCAGTCTCTATGGCCGCTGGTTCAGCCTTGACCTCTTCGGCCACGGCTTCTGCGGCGGTGGGCTCAGCCACCTCGACATCGGGTATCGCCTGGAGAACCTCTGTCTTGGCCCCGCCGTCGTCTGGTTCGGTTGGCCCGGCCTTGGCTGGCTCGTCGACGCCTGCGGCAGCCACCGGCGCGATGACCTCGGTCTGTGGCTCATCAGTCTCGGTCGTGGCCTCGTCGACTGGCTTGGGCGCAACAAGCTCGCCTTTGGCTCTGGCCTCGTCAGCCACTGGTTCGGCTGCTTCGGGTCCAGTTGCCTCAAGCTCACCAGTCGCTAGCCCAGTGTCAGCGCCGGTTGGCTCAACCTCGGTGTCGGTTTCCGAACTGGGCGCATCGCCATCAGTTGCCTCGTGTTCGCCTGCCGCTGCGTCGGTGTCGCCGCCGGTTGGCTCAACCTCGGTGTCGGTGCCGGTTGGCTCAACCTCGGTGTCGCCGTCAGTGGGTTCAACCTCGGTGTCGGTTTCCGAACTGGGTGCGTCGCCATCAGTTGCCTCAGGCTCACCAGTCGCTAGCCCAGTGTCAGCGCCGGTTGGCTCAACCGCGGTGTCGGTGCCAGCGGGCTCAACCTCGGTGTCGGTTTCCGAACTGGGTGCTTCGCCATCAGTTGCCTCGGGTTCGACTGCCGCTGCCTCGGTGTCGGCGTCAGTGGGTTCAACCTCGGTTTCGGTTTCCGAGCTGGGCGCTTCGCCATCAGTTGCCTCAGGCTCACCTGCCGCTGCCTCGGTGTCGCCGCCAGCGGGTTCAACCTCGGTTTCGGTTTCCAAACTGGGTGCATCGCCATCAGTTGCCTCAGGCTCACCTGCCGCTGCCTCGGTGTCGCCGCCAGCGGGTTCAACCTCGGTTTCGGTTTCCAAACTGGGTGCATCGCCATCAGTTGCCTCAGGCTCGCCTGCCGCTGCCTCGGTGTCGGTGCCGGTTGGCTCAACCTCGGTGGCGGTTTCCGAACTGGGTGCATCGTCACCAGTTGCCTCAGGTTCACCAGTCGCTAGCCCAGTGTCAGCGCCGGTTGGCTCAACCTCGGTGGCGGTTTCCGAACTGGGTGCATCGCCGCCAGTTTGCTCAGGTTCGGCTGCCGCAACCTCGGTACCGGTTTCCGAACTGGGTGCATCGCCGCCAGTTGCCTCAGGTTCACCAGTCGCTGCCTCGGTGTCGCCGTCAGTTGGCTCAACCTCGGTATCGGATTCCGAACTGGGCGCATCGTCACCAGTTGCCTCAGGTTCATCAGTCGCTGCCTCGGTGTCGGTGCCGGTTGGCCCAACCTCGGTATCGGTTTCCGAACTGGGCGCTTCGCCGCCAGTTGCCTCGGGCTCGTCAGGCCTGTCCTTGGGTTCAGCTGACAACTCGGTCTGCATGACGACCTCGGCCATGGCGGCCTCGGCGGTTAGCTCATGCTCGGGCAGTTCCTGATCTGCCGCCTGGCTAGCCTGGGGACTCGCCTCCGGTGGCAACTGGCCAGCCGAAGCGCCTAAGCTCGCGGGGGTTGCGGCATCGGGCACGTTACTGGCCGCCTGATCCTGGGCCGGCGCGGTCGCGGCTGGATCGGCAGGCTGAACCGGCCCTTCCGGGCCGGTCCTTTCCTGGGGCTGATCCTCCGGGCCAGCCTTGTCCATGCCAAACTCCCGCACTACATGGCGCCTCTAGGGACCTGGCGACGCCCGCCAGATCCCTAGAGACAACGATTGACTAGTGTGGCTGCCCAATCGCCTCGAGGAGGTCTTGGAACCACGGCTTCGTCGTATCAAAGGCCTTGCCGCCCTTGATGCGTCCGAACGCTATGCAGCTTAGCTTGTCGCCGCCTTCTTCGTCATGGCCTATGACGCCGCTAGTCCCCTCAATTGCACAATCGACAGCCAAATCCGTCATTAGCTTAATCAGGTTGCGGTCGCGTTCATTCGACTTGGCCGAGCGGCTGAAGTAGCCGGACTTCTGGACCATGGTCTTCTCAGCGCCAATCCGCTCGGCAAACTCCCGCGCATACCAGCTGCCGGGGTTGATCATGTCCAGCTTGACGTGGCCAAACGGATCGCGTACTACCTCTTGGCCAGAGACTTCCATCTCCCTGACAATGGTCTCAACGCCGGCGCCTTCAGACAGGAAAATGTTGACGTTGCCAATACGATCCATGATCTGCTTCAAGCGGCGCGATTCAGCGTCAAGATCGACTTCCATTTCGGGGATGTAGACACCGTGGATGTCCCAGCGTTCCTTCGTCAATCCGAGCGCCGGATTCCAGTCTTGCTCGCCTAACCAGCGACGATACTCGGCCGCTGCGGCGCCTGTTAGCCAACCGCAGCCCCGGCCCATGACCTCATGGACAATCAGCATGCGCGGGTTGGAGCGGTGCTCACCAATGATGTTCTGCGCGAATAGCGAAGATTGTTCCGCGGCGGTAAAAGCCCCCAAAGACTGCTTGATCGGGATGACATCGTTGTCGATGGTCTTGGGCAGGCCCACCACGACCATTTCGTAGTCGTGCTGGTGCAGGTATTCGGCCAAGTCAGCGGCGGTGGTGTTAGTGTCATCGCCGCCAATGGTGTGCAGCACGTCGACGTGGTCGGTCCTAAGGCGCTCCGCGGCCGCCGCCAACGGGTCCTGGCCTTCCGCCACCAGCCCGCGGCGTTGCAGGTCAGCGGCGTTGGTCAGTTTGACGCGGGAATTACCGATGGGGCTGCCGCCAAAGTTGTACAGGGTCTCGACCTTGGCCTTGGCCTCGTCTCCCAGGGTGTAGGAATTGCCGGTCAGCAATCCGTGATAGCCGTATTCGTAAACCAGGATCTCGACCTCGGGTGCTACCTCGGTGTAGCGCTCCACGAGCCCAGCAACGGCGCTTGAGAGACACGGCGCGAAGCCGCCGGCAGTCAATAGTGCTACTCGTTTGATTGTCATTATCACTCCTGCTCGGGACCGGCCGCGCCGGCCTTGGGGTTTGGGTCTTCGCTGGCGGGCGGCGTGTCAGGCGGCTCTGGCGCTTCAAGGCCTGCCGGACGCGGCCGTCCACCGGGCGCGATTGGCATTGATTCGGCTTCTGGCGCCGGCGCCCCGGCGGCCAGACGTGCCTTCATGGTAGCGGCATATACGTCGATGTACTCCTGGCCGGACAGTTCCATTAGGGCGTACATGATTTCGTCGGTGACTGATCGCAAGACAAAGCGGTCGTCTTCCCGCCCGGCGTAGCGCGAAAAGTCCAGCGGTTGGCCAATAACCAGCCCAATTCTGACCCGTTTGGGGATCCGCTTGCCCACCGGCTGAGCCAAGTTAGTGCCAATCATGGCGACCGGGATAACCGGCGCCCCTGATTCAATGGCCAAGCGGGCAACACCGGTTTTTCCCCGGTATAAGCGCCCGTCAGGGCTGCGTGTGCCCTCCGGGTAGATACCGAATAGGTGCCCGCTCTGAAGCACCTGTAGCCCTTGGTTGAGCGAAGCCAAGGCCGCCTTGCCGCCGGAACGGTCGACCGGGATCATGCCCAATCCACGCATGAAACCGGCTACCAGCCGCCCCTTGACACCCTTGCCGGTGAAGTAGTCCGCCTTGGCAATGAAATAGACACGCCTGGGAACCAGGATTGGCAAGAAAAACGAATCGATGACAGCTAGGTGGTTACCGGCCAGAATGGCTGGACCTTTGGAAGGAATGTGTTCAGTGCCGCGTGACCAGGGATGGTAGACCGCCCGCATGAAGGGGGCTACCACTGCCTTGACCAGCCAGTAGAACACACCGCCTCCCCTCGGTTCGACTTTGAACGTCTAGACCACTCTAGAGTGAAACCTGTGAGCGAGCGCAATTTGGACGGCCCTGAGTCCTTCGAGCAGCGTTGGCGCGAGCTGGCCGAAGAACTAGCCAGGGATCTCCCAACTGACCTGACCCAAAGCGCTCAAGAGCGCACCATCCACCATGCCATGCCAGTCGAGTTAGGGCCTGAGGTTTTGTCCGATGACGAAGCGGGCTTTCCTCCTGAACCCACCTTGGCAGGGCCGCGGGATTGGGAAGCTCCAGAGGTAGAAGAGCATTTCGAGCCGCCCGAGGCCCCGCCGGTGCTGGGCGGCGACCCTGGGCTGACCCTGGGCTGGATTGCTCTAGTGGGCGGGGTGCTGACGGCGGTGGTCTGGACCATTGTCCGCCCGGCCCTTGATCCAATCGTGGCCTGGATGGGCCTGGCCGCCGCCGTGGGCGGCGGCGCCTTCCTGATTTGGCGCATGCCTCACCGCCGCGACCCGGAGGACGACGACACCGGCGCCCAAGTCTGACCAGCCCCTGACCAGCGCCGGTCCGCCCCTCAGTGCGCGAGGTTGAGCCCTCGCATAAACCAGTCCCTGACCAGCCCCGGTCCACCCCTCAGTTCGCGAGGTCGAGCTTCCGCACAAACCAGCCCCTGACCAGCACCAACACATGCGAAGTCGAGCTTCCGCATCATTCCGTAGGGGCGGGGACAACAGTAGCCTGTGCAGAGCACGGTGTACACTTATTGCATGCCTACTGTTGTAACAAACCAACCCGCCTCGACCGTTGGCCTGCGACAACTGAGGGCCAAGCTGTCTGACTACATTGAGGACGTCAAGGCCGGGCGTACCTACACGTTGACTGAGCACGGCAAGCCCGTGGCTTGCCTAGTCCCCGTTGCCGGACAGTCCGCCTACGAGCGCCTGCTGGCCCAAGGCCTGATTGAGCCTGCCCCGCGGCAGCCCACCGGCCTGGCCGCCCCGGTGGCGGCGGCGGGCACAGTCTCCGACTTGGTGAGACAACAGCGCCGGTGATTGGCTATTTTGACACCTCAGCCGTGGTGCCGTTGGTCATAGCCGAACCCTCCAGCCCGCCATGCGCGCAGACCTGGCAGGCCTGCGACGTGCGAATCTCCTCGATCCTGCTCGTGGCCGAGGCACACGCTGCTCTAGCCCAGGCGCTGCGACTGGGGCGACTGACGGGACAACAGCACAGCCAAGCACTCGAGCTGTTAGAGACCAGACTTGAAGAACTAGACCTCGTCATGCCTGATCGCAGCATAGCCAACCGCGCCGGTTCCCTCGCCCTGGAGCACGCTCTGCGCGGCTATGACGCCATCCACGCAGCCACCGCCCTGGCGCTTCAAGCCGACCATCTGGTGGCAGTTGCGGGCGACCAGGACCTGTTAGCTGCCTGGCGGGTCATGGGCCTTAACGTCATCGACGTGGCCGGCGCCCAAGTCTGAACCCAGCCCCTGACCAGCACCGGTCCGCCCCTCAATTCGCGAGGTCGAGCTTCCGCATAAACTAGTCCCTGACCAACCCCTGACCAGCTCCTTTACAGCGAGACCGAGCTTTGGCACGAGCTTATGCCAGGCCTCGACCTCGCCGGTGAAGGTGCCGGCCTGGGTGGGATCGGCCCCCTGGACCCCGGCCCTAGCGCAGGGCGCGGTTGACGGCGCTGATCAAGGCCTTGAACGAGGCGCTGGTGATTGACGGGTCAATACCAACGCCCCACAAGGTTTGGCCCTCGACCTCGCATTCGAGGTAGGCCGCGGCCGAGGCGTCGCCTCCGGTCGACAAGGCGTGCTCGGAGTAGTCCAAGACCGCCACATCGATACCGGTGGCATCGCGCCAGGCGCGCACAAAAGCGTCGATTGGGCCGTTACCGACGCCTTGAAGGCTCAGGCGAGTCCCGGCATCGGACACCTCGGTGCGCACCTGGGTTTCCCCCGCCTGGGCCGAAAGCTGCTTTAGGCCGGTGAAGGCGAACCGGCCCCACGGCTCAAGCCCGTTGGCCTGGTCGGCCGGCAGGAACTCGTCCTCGAAGGCGTGCCACAACTCATCAGCGGTCATCTCTTGGCCGGTGGCGTCAGTCTGGGCCTGGATCACACGCGAGAACTCGACTTGCAGCCGGCGTGGCAGGTCCAAATGTCCGGCCGATTTGACCAAGTAGGCCACACCGCCTTTGCCACTTTGCGAATTGACGCGGATAACGGCCTCGTAGGTCCGGCCCACATCACGTGGGTCAACCGGCAAATAGGGCACCTCCCAAGGCATTTCGATCTCATCGACGCCGGCAGCGACGGCTTTGGCCTCGCGGGCTTCAAGTCCTTTCTTGATGGCGTCTTGGTGTGAGCCGGAAAAGGCCGTGAAGACTAGGTCGCCGCCATAAGGCGCCCTCGGGTCAACCTCCATGCGGCTGCACTGCTCAACTGTGCGCCGGATGTGGTCAATGTCGCGGAAGTCGATACCCGGGTCGATCCCCTGGGTGTAAAGATTCATGCCAAGGGTCACCAGGTCAACATTGCCGGTACGTTCGCCTTGGCCAAAAAGGCAGCCTTCGACCCGATCAGCGCCAGCCATAATGGCCAGTTCGGCGCTGGCCACAGCGGTGCCGCGGTCATTGTGGGGGTGAACCGACAAGGCGATATGCTCGCGCCGGCTCAGCTGGCGGCCCATCCATTCGATCTGATCTGCATAGACGTTGGGGGTGGCCCGTTCGACCGTGGCCGGCAGGTTCAAAATGATTTCCCGGCCGGGCCCCACCTGCCAGGTGTCCATAACCGCCTCGCAAACCTCTAAGGCAAAGTCGAGTTCGGTGTCGATGAAGATCTCCGGGCTGTACTGGTAGCCAAAAACCACATCGTCATCGAGGTATTTGGCGCCGTAGTCGATCACATCGCGGGTGCCGCTGACGGCCATCTCCCTGGTAGCGGCCTTGTCGGCCCGAAAAACCACCTGGCGAAACAGCGGCGCGGTGGCGTTATACAAATGCACCGTTGCCCGTGGCAGCCCAACTATGGATTGGATAGTCCGGTCGATCAAATCGGTCCGGGCCTGGGTTAGCACCGAACAAGTCACGTCCGGTGGCACGGCGTCATCAGCCACCAGCGAGCGCACAAAGTCGAAGTCGGTCTGCGAGGCGCTGGGGAAACCGACCTCGATCTCCTTGTAGCCCATTTGGGCCAACAGGTCGAACATTTTGCGCTTGCGGGCCGGGTCCATCGGTTCAATCAGAGCCTGATTGCCGTCCCGCAGATCGGTCGAAAGCCAGCGCGGCGCCTTGGTGATAGAGCGGCTGGGCCACTGGCGGTCAGGCAGGTCGATTGTGGCAAAGGGCTTGTATTTGTGCACAGGCATTTCTGTTTTGGTTTTGGCATTCATGTGCTGCCGCTTTCTGCTGAGTTGGTCTGATGTGAGGATGCATGACCGGGCAGAACAACCACCGCGGCGGGGAACCGGTCCGTTTAGGCCCCGTCGCGGCTGGGCAGAAGCAGGCTAAAACTGCGCATAGTGCCGCCTACCCTACTACGCCAACCGCTGAGGTCGCATCTGACCATGCCTTTGACCGGTCTCGCCCTGGCCTAGCTCAGGTCGATGGGGCCGGCTTCGTCTAGCCTGGCTTGGCGCAGGCGTCCCAGCCCACCCCAGTAGCCCAACAGTGCCAGCACTAGGGCCCCGCCGGCCAGCCCCGCGCCTAGGCGACCGCCGTCGCGGCGAGCCCGGCGGACCGCCATCGTCCCTGCTAGGGCTGTCAAAAGGCCGCTGGCTTGGACCGCGCGGTAGCCCAGTTTGACGGCCCAAGGAACCTGGCGATAGTTGGCCGCCAGTTGGACCACCATGATCAAATAGCCGACGTAGCCGGCGAAGCTGGCCAGTGTGCCCAGGCGGAACGCAGTGAAGATTCGGCGCCGGCCGGGTGTGCCTTCGCCCCTGGCGAAGCTGGTCCCAATCGCGGCCAGAGCCGTTGCCGCCGCGCCCCCGCTCCACAACACGGCCGGCGCCTTGGGCACCTGGTCTACCCAGAACGGCTGGTCTGGTGGCGAACCGGCAATCTGTGGGCCGATGCCGGCGCGAAGGTTTTCTTGGCAAAGCGCCTGAATCCAGGTGGCCAGGTCCAAGAAGAAGTCCGGCAGCAGTCGTTGGTCCCGCCCTTGCCTCAGCCCGTGGTTGGCTTGGCCGTAGTAGCGCACTGTGACTGGCCCGGGGGCCTGGTCTAGGACCAGCTGCGCGGCTTGATCTATTGGCATCGAAAGATCGGCCGTACCGAAGGCCATGAATACCGGCATGGTCAGGTCTTGGCGGTATTCGGTAACGTCAAAGTCGCCGTAGCCCATTGTGCCTGGCGGCATTGTTGCGCCTACGAATCGCACAGCCGCATCAAGCAAGGGGGCCGGCGCGCCCACCGACATCAGGTAGGTCGAGGCGGCGTAGAAGGCCTGCTGGCGAGGCGTCACTTCCGGTGAGGAAACCAGCACCATCAGGCCGGCCTCGCGGTCGAGCCGGGCGGAGACCTCGGCCGTCCAAGCGCCTTCTGATTCACCGTAGTAGCCAGTGAATGATTCCATGGCCCAAGGTTGGCGCCTGGCCCACTGGGCCAGGTCAACGTACTGTCTGGCCATGTGCTGGTAGTCGCGGTTGAAGGTGGAGTACTTCTGAAGATTCTTATCCGGCGTGAGACAGACGACTCCCATGGCCGCCAGGATCAGGCTGTGTTCTCTGTAGGCGGTGTGGTTGCCGGTGCCGGCGCCGTGATGGAAAACCAAAACCGGAAACCGGCCTTTTGCCCCAGGCCGGGTGACGGCCACGATGGTCGCAACTCCGTCCAGGTCAAGGCGCGCCAGTTCTTCAATCGCTTCGTGTTTGGGCAGTTCAGGACCGCCTTCGATGGCTGTCTCCGGCCGTTGTGGCACCGTGCGACCGGGCATGGGCCGCACCCGCCACTTCGGTAGTGCCACGCCCAAATCCTATGGCCTGGCCGCGGCTCGGCCCAGCAGGTCAGGGCGCCGCGGCCTCGCCCCCCCCGTGCCCGGACATGTGGCGTGAACACCAGCACTGGCAACCCGTTTACGGCATCGTTGCCGGGTTCTTCAGCACTGATCGTCGTGGAGCTCGTGCCAAAGCGTTCTGGGCGTCACCACCGGGTATCGGTCTGCCAGGGCCAACAGGCTGGTTGACGAGGTCACGATGCGCCTGGCTGCGCCTTCAAGATGGAGGCTGACCAGCATGGCGTCCCATGGGGTTCTTGTTTGAGGGTCGAAAACCGGCCCTGGCTCAACTGCAGTGGTGAAAAGTCGCAGCAGCCCGGAAAGCATCTCCGGGCTTGGCCCGGCTAGCCGCCTGCCGCAAATGCGCCCTACGACCCATTCGATTTCGCTCAACTGAGCCAAACCAGTAATCCAGTTGAGCGCCCCTTTCCGCCAGGCTTCTATCAAGTATCCGGGGTAGCTGGCCGGATAGGCCAGCCCAGCCAACGCCACCGGCGTATCCAGCACCACCTTGATGCCGGCGCTCGGAATTGGCGACGGCAAATCGAAGTGCCCCATGCGCCCAAGTATTACCGCCCGTCCCGCCTTGATCTCGTTTTTCCCGGCACTGCCCACTCACCGGACACCACCTCCACCCGCGAGACCGAAACCACCTCCCCCGCGAGATCGAGCTTTCGCATAATGCCAGATTCATGCCAGAACCTAACCTCGCGGGAAAGGGGCTGGTCAGAGCCGGATCATGCCAAAGCTCAACCTCGCGGCAAAACAGCTGGTCAGGGGCTGGTCAGGGGTGGCAGGCGATGGGCTAGGAGGTGGTTAGAAGCCGAGGCGGCGCAGGGCTTTGGGGTCGCGCTGCCAATCCTTGGCCACTTTGACGTGGATCTCCAAGAAAACCTTGCCGCCAATCAGGGCTTCGATTCCAGGCCGGGCGGCCGAGCCTATGGCCTTGAGCCGCGACCCACGGTGACCAATGACGATGCCCTTTTGCGAATCGCGTTCGACAAAGAGCGAGGCCCTAACCCGCGTCACACCCGGGCCCTCAGGCCGTTCAATCTCCTCGACCAGCACGGCGATTGAATGCGGCAGTTCGTCCCGCATGGCTTCTAGACCGGCCTCGCGCACCAACTCGGCCAGGCGCACGGCCAAGTCCTGGTCCGTCACTTGGTCTTCGGGGTACCACTTTGGACCCAGCGGCATCAAGCCGGTCAGAACTGAGGCGAGTTCCTCTAGGCCGCTGCCTTTGACCGCACTCACAGGCACGATGCCGGCGCACCGGCCGCGGAGAGTCTCGTCCGGCTTTTTCTGGGGGCCGGAACCTGAGCCCGCTGGCCGCGCTTTGGCCGGCGGGCGATTTGCGCCCACCGCCGGCGAGACGGCGGCGTCGACCTCGGTCAGCTTTTCGACCAGCCCAGTCGGTGAGACCTTGTCGACTTTGGTCACCACCACCACTGTGGCCAGCCCCTTTGGCACCGCACCAAGTAGGAAACGGTCGCCCGGGCCAATCTTCTGGTCAGCCGGCAGGGCCACCACGACCGCGTCGACATCGGCCAAAGCTCCGTGAACCATGTCGTTCAAGCGCGAACCCAGCTCGGTCCTAGGGCGGTGCAGCCCGGGGGTGTCGACCAAGACCACCTGGGCGTCATCCCGCTGGATGATGGCCCTAATCGCGCCGCGTGTGGTCTCCGGTTTCGAAGACGTGATGGCCACTTTCTGGCCCACCAGCGCATTGGCTAGAGTCGACTTGCCCACGTTGGGCCGGCCCACAATGGCAGCGAAGCCGGACCTGAATTCGCTCACTGCCCGGCCGCCGGATCCACCTGCAACCGCCGTGCCAAGACAGTTGAGACTTGTTTGCGCCGACCCTCGAACCGCTCGGCCGCCAGTTCAAGGCCGCTGACCTCGACTTTGGTGCCGGCGATGGGCACGCGCCCGGCCGCCTTGGCCAGTAAACCGCCCACCGTGTCGACGTCTTCGTCGTCGATTTCCAGGTCAAACAGCTCCCCCAGCTGGTCCAGCTCCCAGCGGGTCGGCACCCGCCAAAAACCGTCACCCATGTCGGTGGCTTCGAGCGGGGTCGGGTCATGTTCGTCAGTCAGCTCGCCAACGATCTCCTCCAGCACGTCTTCAAGTGTCACCAGGCCGGCCACACCGCCGTATTCGTCGACCACCATGACCATGTGAGTGCCCATGGCTTGCAGTTCGCGCAGCAGGTCATCGGCCGGTTTTGATTCTGGGACAAAAACCACCGGCCGGCAGTGATCGGCCACCGGCGAGCCGGCGGCATCGGCCTGAGCCTGCATCACCAAGGCGACGTCTTTGAGATAGACCAGGCCGCGCACATCGTCCAAACCCTCTGGCCCCACTACCGGCACACGCGAATGGCCCGAACGCAAAAACAAGCTCATGGCCTTGCGCAGCGGCTTATCCGCCTCAATCGCCACCACTTCGGTGCGCGGCACCATTAGTTCGCGGGTCAGCTGCTGGCCCAACTGGGCCACGGAGGACAACATTTCGCGGTCTTCGTCTTCGATTTCTTCGGTGGTGGAGACGTTTTCGACCAGTTCGGCTAGCTGCTCGGCCGTTAGGCCTTGGGATTGCGAGGCGCCGATGCCGCGTGCCAGCGCCAGCCATGGCCTGGCCAAGGCCGTAGCCAGGGTTGACAGCCGGCTGTGACCTTCGAGTCCGGGCGCCGGTCCGGCCGAGCCGGTCAACCAGCGCCGGCCCACGGCTGAGGCGGCCAAGGCTGAGATGACCGCTACCACCAGGACCCCCGTGGCCACTGCCCAGACCACCACCAGCCACCATTGGAGCCTCATCGCTGCGCCCGCGGCCTATCTGGAAGCCAAGAAGGCCAGTAGCAACTTGCGCTGCAGGGCGAACATGGCGTCGTGTTGGCCGCCTTCGGCGTGATCAAAGCCGAGCAAATGGAGAATTCCATGCACCGTTAGCACCAGCATCTCCTCAGTGGCCGAGTGGCCCAGTTCCTGGGCCTGGCGGGCCGCCACTTCGGGGCAAACCACCACGTCACCGAGCACACCGGGCTGGCCGGACTGCTCGCCGGAGCCGGGCCTGAGCTCATCCATCGGGAAACTCAAAACATCGGTGGGGCCTTCCTCATTGAGGAAACGCTGGTGCAGCTCGGCCATAGCCTTGGCGTCAATCAGCGAAATGACCAGATCAGCCTGCGGGTGCACACCCATGGCGTCTAGGACAAACCGGCCCAGAGCCATGAACTCAGTCTCATCGACCTGGGTGGTGGTTTCGTTCAGAACGTCAATCGCCACGCTTGCCTCTGCGGCGCAGGTCGTGTTCCGCCCAGGCTTCGATGACATAGCTAACCAAGCGGTGGCGTACTACATCTCGGCTGGTCAGCTCGACAAAAGCGAGATCGTCAATACCACGCAGGATCTCGCGTACGGTGCGCAGCCCACTAGTCACCCCACCGGGCAGGTCGGTCTGGGTGACGTCACCTGTCACTACCATGGTGGCGCCAAAACCCAGGCGGGTGAGGAACATCTTCATTTGTTCGGCCGTGGTGTTTTGGGCCTCGTCCAAAATGATGAAGGCGTCATTCAGAGTCCGTCCGCGCATATAGGCCAACGGGGCGACCTCGATAGTGCCGGCTTCCATCAGACGCGGGATATGGTCCGGCTCCATCATGTCCTGCAGCGCGTCGTGTAGTGGCCTGAGGTAGGGGTCGATTTTCTCGCCCAGCGTGCCGGGCAAAAAGCCCAGACGCTCGCCCGCCTCGACCGCCGGACGGGTCAAGATTATGCGGTTGACCTGCTTGTCTTGCAGGGCGCGCACGGCTTTGGCCATGGCCAAGTAGGTCTTGCCAGTGCCGGCCGGCCCAATGCCAAAGGTGATGGTGTGCTGGTCGATGGCGTCAACGTAGCGTTTTTGGCCCAAGGTCTTGGGCCTAACTGTTTTGCCGCGCGAAGACAAGATTGACTGGGTCAAAACCTGGGCTGGCGGCGGGGTATCTTGGCCGGTGCGGGCCTGAGCCAGCATCGAAGCCACGGTTGGTACGTCACTGGGGCCAACCGTCCCACCCCGCTCCAAAATCGCCAGGAGCTCTGAAACCAAGGCCGTGGCGGCATCGGCCACACCGGGCGCGCCCCTGACAGAAATAACGTCGCCGCGCACATGAACATCGGCTGGCTGACAGGCCTGTTCAATGGCTTGCAGGGTTGAATCGGCCCGGCCCAGCAACCCCATCATGACCTCTGGGCGAGCCACCTTGATGGTGCGCAGAACCTGCCCGGGGCCTTCGACGGCTCTGCTATCTGGCTTCACGCAGGCGTCCATCCAAGTCTGGCGCCAGCAATGACATGGCCGTGGACGTGGTAGACACTTTGGCCGGCCTGGGGACCAGAGTTGAAAACCAACCTGAATTGGCCGTCAGCCGCCTCCAGGGCGACTTGCTGGGCCAAGGAGACCAGATCAGCCAGGGCGGTCGAATCGGCTGCCGCCAGGGCGGCCACGTCGGCGTAGTGTTCGCGCGGGATGACCAAGACATGCACCGGTGCCTGGGGGTTGATGTCGGCAAAGGCGATGGCCCGGTCATTTTGGGCAACCACCTCCGCTGGGACTTCGCCACTCACGATTTTGCAGAACAGGCAGTCCAACGGCATCGACATAACACCACCCTAATGGTCGAACCGGCCAACCAAGGCACAAACCACGGCCAGGGCGGCTGGCCCGGCGGTCGAGGTGCGCAGCACATTTGGACCCAATCGCACCACTTGGCTACCGGCCAGGGCGCCAAGAATCTCGACCTCACCATTGGACAGGCCGCCTTCCGGCCCAACCACCAAGTTGATCCGGTGGCTTGGGCTGGTTGTCCAACTGGCCGCCCAGGCGGTCAGCGGTATTTGGGCTGACTCGTGTAGTACCAAGGTGGTGCCGCCCAATGCGGATAGGACTTTCACCAGGCCGGCTTCGATCACCAGCGGCTCGACCGGCGGCAGGTAGGCCCGCCGGGCCACTTTGCTGGCCGCCCGTACCAGCGCCTGCCACCTGGCCCGGCCCACTTCGGCTTTGTCGGCGTTTTGCCAGCGCACCACCGAGCGTTCCGCTTGCCAGGGCACAACCCGGTCGATCCCTAACTCGGTCGCCGCCGTGATGGCTTGTTCGTCTCGTTTGTGTTTGGCCAGGGCCTGGACCAGTGTCAGCTCTACGGCCGGTGGGGGTTCGGCTACCACCTGGCCAATTGCCACCGCCACCCGGCCGCCGTCCACCGCCTCGACCACGCCTTGGCCGCGCAGACCAGAGCCGTTGACCACTTCGACCGTTTCACCGGGCCGGGCTCTGAAGGCAGCACCGGCGTGGTGGGCTTCGGCCTGATCCAATTCCACCACTTGGCCGGGTACCAAGTCAGCGCCCTGGGCGGTCAAAAAGACTGCGTCAGTCACTTGCCCTGCAGCTTGTCCTTGAGCCGGCCAAACAAGCCGGGACTGGTGCTGGCCAGCACCGCCTCCGGCCGTTCCTCGCCGCGTTGGCGGGCCAATTCACGCAGCAACTCTGCTTGAGGTTCGGCCAAGTCTTTCGGCACTTCGACCTGAAGCACAATCCACAGGTCTCCCCGGCCCCGGCCGCGCAGGTGACCCACGCCAAGTCCGTCAAGTTTGATCATCTCGCCCGGTTGGGTGCCCGGCGGCACGTTGACGGCCTGAGGCCCGTCAAAAGTGTTGATCTCAAGCCCAGCCCCAAGGGCCGCGGCGGTCATGGGCAGCCGCAAAGCGCAATGCAGATCGTCGCCCTGGCGAACAAAGTCGCGGTCTGGTTTGACTACCAAGTCGATGAAGAGATCGCCGTTGGGACCACCACCTGGCCCGGCCTCGCCCTGACCGGCCAGCCGGATCCGATTGCCCGTGTCAACCCCAGCCGGGATCTCCAGGCTGACCGTACGCGTGCCTGTGACCCGGCCATGACCAGAGCATTCGGGACAGGGCTGGGTGATCAAATCGCCAAAGCCCTGGCATTGGCGGCAGACCTCGGCTGTGCGCATATCGCCCAACAAAGAGCGGACAATCCGCTCGCGGGCGCCCCGGCCCTGACAGGCTTGGCAGGTTTCGGGGCTGGCGCCTTGGGCGCAGCCGTTGCCATGACAGCTGCCGCAAGCCAGGAAGGTCGAAAAGGTCAGCTCCCTCTGTAGCCCAAATACGGCATCGGCCAAATCAATCGACACCCGCTCCAACTGTTCACGCCCGGGCGCCACCCGCGAGGCCGGACCGCGCCGCCCGGTCCCGCCGCCGGCCGCGTTGAACAGGGTCTCGAACAGGTCGCCAAAACCGCCAAAGCCGCTGGCCTGCCCAAATGGGAAACCGCCACCGGGCGCACCGCCGCCACCAGGCGCCAGAGGGTCAACGCCCATGTCAAACATTTCGCGTTTGTCTACGTCGGAGAGCACCTCATAGGCGGCGTTGACCTCTTTGAAGCGCTCCTCGGCGCCTTCGGTGGCGCCGGCCACATCGGGGTGAAGCTCGCGGGAGAGGCGGCGGTAGGCCCGCTTGATTTCCTCTTGGGTGGCGGTGCGGGGCACCCCCAGCGTGGCGTAGTAGTCCTTCACAGATTCCTAACTGTCCTTATTGGGCCAATATGCGTGACAGATACAAGGCGATGGCGCGGACCACCGCAATCGAGCCAGGGTAATCCATCCGGGTGGGCCCCAGCACGGCGATGCGTCCCACTGCCTCACCCTGGCCATAGGGCGCGGTTACCAGCGAGGCTTGCAGCAAACCCGGATGGGTGTTCTCGCTGCCAATTCTGATGGCCACCTGGCCGGTGTCCGCCACCAGTTCGCCTAACAGTTTGAGCAGGACGACTTGTTCTTCGATGGCTTCGAGTAGCGGCAGGATCGAGCCGTCGAAGTCCGGGCTGGACCGGGCCAAGTTGAAGGTTCCGGCCATGACGACCCGATCTGCCTGGCCTTCCTGCAAAGTGTCTTTGACCACCTGGGCAATTGCCGCCACGGCCGGGCGTTGGGCCGGCGGGAACTCACCTGGCAAGGCGTCCAGTTCCGTCATGGCCTGCTGCGGCCGGCGGCCGGCGGCTACCTCCATTAGCCTGACCCGCAGTTTCAGGCCAGCCTCGCGGTCAAGGTTGACCGGCAAATGGACGACCCGCTGTTCGACCCGGCCGGTCTCGGCAATCATGACCGCCAGGCAGCGATCCGGTTCGAGCCCAATTAGCTCAACGTGGCGCAGAGTCGAGGACCCGAAGGAGGGGTATTGGACCATGGCGACCTGGTGGGTCAGCAAGGTCAAGGTCCGCACGGCCCGCTCTACTACCTGGTCAAGGTCCAACTCGCCGTCTAGTAGGGCATTGATGGCCCGGCGCTCAGCTTTTGATAGTGGTTTGACGGTGGCCAATTGGTCGACAAACATTCGGTAGCCGGCGTCGGTTGGCACCCGGCCGGCCGAGGTATGCGGCTGCGCGATTAGCCCGGCTTCCTCCAGAGCCGCCATGTCATTGCGAATAGTGGCCGGCGAAACGTCGAGGCTGTGCCGCTCAACCAGGGCCCTGGAACCAACCGGTTCCCGGGTCGATACGTAGTCCTCCACGATGGCGCGGAGCACCTTCAGGCGCCTGGCGTCCAACATGGTGATCTGGCCTCCGGTAGCACTCGGGACATGGGAGTGCTAATTCTACTTGGTGGCGCTGCTTCCACCAACGATTGAGTTGAACGGTTGATTGACCGTTGCAGATTGAGTTGACCGCCTCGATGACAGCGGCAAATCGAGTTGAACGCCTCGATGACAGCGGCAAATCGACATGAACGCCTCGATGACAGACCTCAGGTCTTTGCCCAGGTGGGTCGGAATCACCGTCATCCAGGTGTTCAGGTCGATCCGGGCGAATCATCGAGGTGTTCATGTCAATCCGGGGGCATCATTGATGCGTTCAGGTCGATCCGGGCGAATCATCGAGGTGTTCATGTCAATCCGCGGGCATCATTGATGCGTTCAGGTCGATCCGGGCGAATCATCGAGGTGTTCAGGTCGATCCAAGAGCATCATTGAGGTGTTCAGGTCGATCCAAGAGCATCATCGAGGTGTTCATGTCGATGGTGCCGGAGGCGGCGGCTTGGCCTATTGGTGCTGGCTGGGATAGCCTGCTGGAAAGGACAATCCCAGAGGAGGTATTGCGGCATGGCCCTGGTTTCGCCCGCTTCGAGCCACCACCTCCTGGGCGAGGCGCCATGAAGTACCGTCTTGGCGTCGACATCGGTTCGACCACTATCAAGGCGGTACTGCTGGCCGGCGAACAGGTTGTTTTCGAGGACTACCGACGCCACCACGCCGATATTCACATCGAGCTAGCCAAACTGTTGGGCGAACTGGCCCAGCGTTTTGGTGGGGTTCAGGCCGCGGTGGCCATGACCGGCTCGGCCGGGCTGGGTGTGGCCGAGGCCCTGAGAACCGGATTTGTCCAAGAGGTCCTGGCCGAGACCGCGGCCGTTCAGGTGATTGCACCCCAGGCCAGCGTCATCATCGAACTGGGCGGTGAGGACGCCAAGATCACCTTCCTTGGAGCGGTCCCAGAACAACGTATGAATGGCACCTGTGCCGGTGGCACTGGCGCCTTCATTGACCAGATGGCGACCTTGCTGAAGACCGATGCGGCCGGGCTGGACGCTTTGGCCTCGCAATACAAGACGCTCTATCCGATTGCCTCACGCTGTGGCGTCTTTGCCAAATCCGACTTGCAGCCGCTGTTGAACGATGGCGCCGCTCACAGCGATTTGGCGGCCTCGATCTTTGGAGCCGTCGCCACCCAGACCATCGCCGGGTTGGCTTGTGGTCGCAAGATCACCGGCCAGGTGGTGCTGTTGGGAGGGCCGCTGCATTTCCTGCCCCAACTGCGGGCCGCCTTTGGCCGGGCTCTGGGCGACCAGGTCAGCGAGCTGGTTGCGCCGGCTGACGCCCATATGGCCGTGGCCTATGGGGCCGCCCTCAGTGCCACCAACCAGGACGAGTCCCTGACCGGCCTCGAAGCCAAGGCCAGGCGGCTCGACCTGAGAAATGGCGGCGCCGGGCACTTGGCGCCGCTATTTGCCACAGCCAACGACCGGGCCGCCTTCGACCGGCGCCACGCCGCCGCCAATGTGCCGATGGTCGAGACTAGGCACGCCAAAGGTACCTGTTTCTTGGGCATTGACGCTGGTTCGACCACCATCAAGGCGGTGGTGATTGACTCGATGGATCGGATTGTCTTCTCCCACTATGCCGAAAACGGCGGCGACCCAATCGCGGCGGCCGCCCAGATCGTGGCCAACGCCCGCCAACAGCTGCCCGGTCAGGCCATCATCGCCAAGAGCTGTGTCACCGGCTACGGTGAGTCGCTGATCCGGGCCGCCTTGCACGTCGACGAAGGCGAAGTCGAGACCATGGCCCACTACCGGGCGGCCGAGCACCTCGAGCCGGCAGTCACCTCCGTCATCGACATTGGCGGCCAGGACATGAAGTACCTGTCGATCAAAGACGGCGTGATCGATTCGATCTGCGTCAACGAGGCCTGTTCTTCTGGGTGTGGCTCATTCCTTCAAACCTTCGCCAAATCGCTCAACTTGCCGCTCGATGGCTTCGTGGCGGCCGCCTTGGCGGCCTTCAACCCACCAGACCTTGGTTCGCGTTGCACCGTCTTCATGAACTCGGCCGTCAAACAGGCCCAAAAAGAAGGTGCCTCGGTTGGCGATATTTCGGCCGGGCTGAGCTACGCCGTGGTCCGCAACGCCTTGTATAAGGTCATCAAGCTGCGCCACGCCGGTCAGCTAGGCGAACGCGTGGTGGTCCAAGGCGGCACCTTCCTCAACGACGCCGTGCTCAGGGCTTTCGAGCTGGTCACCTCCCTAGAGGTGATCCGGCCAAATATCGCCGGCTTGATGGGCGCCTTTGGCGCGGCCCTAATCGCCAAAGCCCGCTTCAAACCAGGCCAGCCGTCGCGACTGCTCAGTCCGGTCGAGCTGAAACAGATCAGCGTCGCCACCGCCACTGAAACCTGCAAGCTGTGTCAAAACCACTGCCAGTGCACCATTTCGACCTTTGGCGATGGCGGCCGCCACGTCAGCGGCAACCGCTGCGAGCGCGGGGCTGAGCCGGGCAGTCCTGGCACAACCCTGCCAAACCTCTATGCCACCAAATACAGCCGGCTGTTCTCCTACAGGCGCCTAACCGACAAAGCCGCCCACCGCGGCCCCATCGGCCTACCCAGAGCGCTCAATTTGTATGAGAACTATCCGCTGTGGTTCACCATTTTGACCAAGCTGGGTTTCAAGGTCATCACCTCTGGCCGGTCAAACCACGAGCTGTTCGAGACCGGCATGGACTCGATCGCCTCTGAAAACATCTGCTACCCGGCCAAACTGGTACATGGGCATATTGAGCAGCTCATTTCCCGCGGCGTCAAGACCATTTTCTACCCTTCGGTCAGCTACGAACGCCACCTGGTCGAGGGCGCCGACAACCACTACAACTGCCCCATTGTCACCTCCTACCCGCAGGTCATTTCCAACAACATCCCTGCCCTTAGGACCGGCTCTGCCGACCAGGTCGAGTTCATCCACCCATTTGTCAACCTGGCGCTGCCGGATCACTTGGCCAAACGGGTGGTCGAGATTTTCGCCAAATGGGATGTCACCGCTGAAGAGGCCCAGGCCGCCGTCAAGGCTGGCTACGCCGAACAAGAAGCCTTCGCCGCTGATATGCGCCAGGCCGGCGAGGACGCCTTGGACTACTGCCGCCAAAACGGCGTCACGGCTTTGGTCCTAGCTGGCCGGCCCTATCACGTTGATCCCGAAATCCACCACGGCATTCCCGAGTTGATCACTTCCTTGGGCATGGCGGTGCTGACCGAAGATGCGGTCGCCCACCTGGGCCAGGTCGAGCGCCCGCTCAGGTCCCGTGACCAGTGGGCCTACCATTCGCGCCTTTACGCCGCGGCTGAAGCCGTCACACACCTGGACAATGTCGAACTGGTTCAGCTGAATTCGTTTGGCTGCGGCCTGGATGCCATCACCACCGACCAGGTGGCGGAGATCCTGCAAGCGCACGGCCAGGTCTACACCGTGCTCAAAATCGATGAGGTGTCTAACCTGGGCGCGGCCCGCATCCGCCTGCGTTCGCTGGCCGCCGCGGCTGCCGAGCGGGCCAAACGGGCCCGGGCCGAGCAGCAGGCCAACGAGCAGTCACCAACCGGACTCTCAGCGACCGATCTGCCTGCAACCGGACAGCCAGCAACCGAGGCTACCCAGGCCGCCCAAGACCAAGGCGAGGGTCGGGTCGAACTGGCCGGGCCGGCATCGGACAACTCATACGCCCACCGGCGGCGCCTTTTCACCAAGCAGATGAAGGCCGAGCACACCATCATTGCCCCGCAAATGGCACCGGTGCATTTCTCGCTGCTGGAGGCCGCTTTTAGGCGTTCGGGCTACCGGGTCGAGGTGCTGCACCAGACCACCGCCCAGGATGTCGAAACCGGCCTGACCCACGTCAACAACGATTCCTGCTACCCGGCCGTGATGGTGGTAGGCCAGCTGGTCAACGCCTTCAAGCAGGGCCGCTATGACCCGGATAACACCTCGGTGCTAATTACTCAGACCGGCGGCATGTGCCGGGCCACCAACTACACCGGGCTGCTGCGCAAGGCTCTGCTCGAGGCCGGCTACACCCAGGTGCCGGTGATCGCGCTGTCAACCCAGGGCCTGGAATCCAACCCCGGTTTCAAGCTGACCTTGCCGCTGGCCCACCGGGCCATCAAGGCGATTGTGCTGGGCGACCTGTTGCAGACCCTGGTGCTGCGGACTCGGCCATATGAGGCCACAACCGGCGCGGCCATGGCGCTCTACTGGCAGTGGGACGCCACGGCTCGGCGCCATCTGATGGCCGGTGTTGGCACCTTCAGGGCGCTGGTTGAAGACGCCGTCCACGCCTTCGACAGCCTGGAGTTGAGGGGCGAACCGCGCAAACCGCGGGTCGGCATTGTGGGCGAAATCCTGGTCAAATTCCACCCCTACGCCAATAACGACGTCGTTGACGTGGTCGAATCCGAAGCCTGTGAAGCGGTTCTACCAGGGCTAATGGAATTTGTTCTGAACGGCATGTACGCCGCGGAATGGAATTACGCCAACCTGGGAGTGGGCGGCAAATCCCAGTATTTCAAACGCTGGTTGCGCCGGTTCTTGGAGCGTTACCGGACTCCGGTGCGCCACGCCCTGGAGCGAGCCGAGCTTGACTTCGCTGGTCCGGGCGATATGCCGACCATGGTGCGCGAGGCCCAAACGGTGGCCTCGCTGGGCAACCAAGCCGGTGAAGGCTGGCTGCTGACGGCCGAGGTCTTGGAGTTGATCGAATCCGGCGTGCGTTCGGTCATTTGCGCCCAGCCCTTCGCCTGCCTGCCCAACCACGTCACCGGCAAGGGCATGTTCCGCGAAATCATGCGCCGCCACCCCGAGGTTGGCATTGCCGCCATCGACTACGACCCGGGTGCCAGCCAGGTCAACCAGCTCAACCGGATCAAGCTGCTGCTGGCTTCAAGCGCCCTGGCCGCTGAGGCACATGGCCCGGCAGACATTTCCGATCCCAGATCCGGTGGTGCAGCCGACCGCCAGGCAGCACAAGTGGGTTTGCGGACCAAGTCCCCGACCTAGTGTCTGGCGCCAACGGCCGATGCCGGACCTCACCTTAACCCTGTGCGCTTTAGTTTGCCAGGGTCCTAGCTCGTGGGATATTGCGGTGGGACGTAGCCCGGGCCGTAGCCCTGTGGACTGGCGCCAGGTGGGCCGTAGCCGGGGGCGGGAGGGGCATTGCGCTTGTTCCAGTTGGATCGGCGCACCAGCGTCACAATCAGCCAAGCCAGCCCGCCGAGGAAGAGCACGATAATCGCCAGAACACCGGCCACAATGCCGCCGGCCAGTTTCCCGCCAGCCAGAGTTGGCGCGACCTTGAAGCGGAGGTTTGCGTTGCTCGAACTGCATTCAATGACGTAGCTGCCGTCGACCGGGGGTGTGAAAGTCGCCGCCAAGGAGTAGTTGTTGACCTGCTGAGACACGTAGCCCGAATCATTGAAGGGCAGGATTCCCCCAGCTTGGTCAAGCACCCTGCAGTTTCCGTAGCCGTCGTAGTTGACCCAGAGCCCCATTTCTTGGCCGCCGGACAGCTCAAGCGTGGCATTTCCATCGCCGGGATCAAAGATCTGCGCGTCTCTGATGTCGGCGGTCGCCGCGACCGCCGTGACCACGATCAACACCACTCCTATCACTGGACCAAAGACCATCAAAACGATTCCCAAGACAATCCCGGCGATTCCTGGCTTCTTTTTGGCTTGGTTTGACACGACCGGCCTCCTTCGACTTCAGGACTAGCTAGGTGGCAGTTTAGCCGCGGCCAGTCCGGTGGCTGTTCAGGCTCAAGGCCCACAGGGCTCATTCGGCTGACGGCAGGCGGTGGCCCGGGCGCATGGCTCGCGGCGCCAAGCTGGCTGTCGCCCGGCCCGCCCTGGGACCAACTACTCGCCGGCCCGTTGGCGTTGGTGGTCAAGGGGCCAACGCTCGGGTGACCGTGTCTGCCAGCAGGCGGCCTTTGAGGGTCAGGACAATCCGGTCACCTGGCAGCGTGACCAGGCCGTCCGCCCGCAGTTGGCCGATGCCGTCCGTGGCCTTGGGATCAACCGCCGCCTGAGGCAGACCCTGGCTCAGGCGCAGTCCGAGCATGATCCTCTCCAGGCGGGCAGCTTGGCCTGCAACCACTTCAGTGTCTTCAACCGGCCGCCGGCCGGCCGCCAGGGCGGCGGCATGGTCACTGGGGTGGCGCAGGTTCCAGTACCGCCGGGATCCAATGGCGCCGTGGGCGCCTGGTCCAATCCCCCACCAATTGCCGCCCGTCCAGTAACCCAGGTTGTGGCGGCATTCGTGACCGGGCCGGGCCCAGTTCGAGATTTCGTACCATTCCAGGCCTCGCTGGCTCAGCAGTTGGTCGGCTAGTTCGTATTTGGCGGCTTGGTCATCCTGGTCGATTGGCGGCAACTGGCCGGCGGCCAGCCGCCGGCCCATGGCCGTACTCGGCTCGACCGTCAAGGCGTAGCAGGAAATGTGGTCTACTCCCAGGTCAAGCGCGGCTTGAAGGCTACCTTGCCAAGATGCCATTGACTCCCCCGGTGTGCCGTAGATTAGGTCAACCGACACCTCCAAACCAGCTGCCCGGCACCAAGCCACCACCTGGCCAACCCGCTCAGGTGAATGGCTCCGCTCCAAAGTAGCCAGCACCGCCGGATCAGCAGACTGCATGCCCACCGACAAGCGCGTGAAACCAGCCTTGGCCAGCCCTTCGATGTAGGGCTGGTCAACCGAATCGGGATTGGCCTCACAGGTGACCTCGGCCCCAGCGGCCAGGCCCCAAACGACCCGCACCTCGTCCAGCAACCTGGCCAGGTTTTCTAGCCGCAGCAAGGTCGGCGTGCCGCCACCAAAGAAAACCGTCCCTGCTGGACCAACACCGCCTGCGGCTCCACCACCCGCCGGCGAGCTCGCCACCGCACCCCGGCCATCGCCATCGGGCAGCAGACCCGCCACCAACCGCATCTCAGCAACGGCCAGGTCGACAAACCCGACCCGAAGATCGGCCGCAGTATAGGTATTGAAATCGCAGTAGCCACAACGCCGCAGGCAAAACGGCACGTGCACGTAAACACCCAGGCCCCGCCCTTGACGGTCGATGTCCCCAAGGTGACCGCCGGCACGAGGCGGCGGGTAAAGGGGGGCAGTCGGGGTTTGGCTCCGGGCATGTGACTTTGGCGATGCGGCGGCATCGCCCCAAGTCACGGCGCGTGACGGCGCCCCTGTCCCGGCGCCGGACGCGAGCCCTGCCACGGCGGCCTACTTTTTGCCCTCGGCCGCATCTTCGTTCGACAAGGCCGCGATGAAGGCTTCTTGCGGCACCTCGACCCGGCCTATTGTCTTCATCCGCTTTTTACCCTCTTTTTGCCGCTCGAGCAGTTTGCGTTTGCGCGTGATATCGCCGCCGTAGCATTTCGCCAACACGTCTTTGCGCAGGGCGCGGACGTTTTCCCGGGCAATCACCCGGGCTCCCACGGCGGCTTGGATTGGCACTTCGAATTGCTGGCGCGGGATCAGCTTTCTCAACCGGCCGGCCATCATCACACCGTAGGAGTAAGCCTTGTCTTGATGCACAATTGCCGAAAAGGCGTCGACCGTTTCGCCTTGCAGCAGGATGTCGACTTTGACCAGATCGGATTCTTGGGTGCCTTCAGGTTCGTAATCTAGCGAGGCGTAGCCGCGGGTTTTGGATTTCAACTGGTCGAAGAAGTCGAAAACGATCTCGGCCAGCGGCAGGTTGTAGCGCATTTCAACCCGTTCTTCGGACAGGTAGTCCATGCCCAATAGTTGGCCGCGGCGCTGCTGGCACAACTCCATAATCGAGCCAATGTACTCCGAGGGGGTCAAGATACCCGCCCGCACCACCGGTTCTTCGACGTGAGCCACTTTGCCGCCGGGGTATTCGGACGGATTGGTGACCTGGACTACTTCGCCGCTTTCCATTGTTACCTGGTAGACCACATTGGGGGCGGTCGAGATAAGATCCAGATCAAATTCGCGTTCCAACCGCTCGCGAATGATTTCCAGATGCAACAGCCCCAAAAAGCCACACCTAAACCCGAAACCCAAAGCAGCAGACGTCTCCGGCTCGTAGCTCAAGGCCGCATCGTTCAGTCTGAGCTTGTCCAGGGCATCGCGCAGCGCCGGGTAGTCGGTCCCGTCAATTGGATACAAACCGGAAAACACCATCGGTTTCGGGTCTCGGTAGCCGGCCAGCGGTGTCTTGGCCGGGTGGGTGTAGGCCGTGACGGTGTCGCCAACCCGGGATTGGCGGACGTCTTTGACGCCGGTGATCAGGTAGCCGACCTCGCCCACGCCCAGCGACTTGGTCGGGGTCGGGTCCGGCGAAATCACGCCGATTTCCAGGAGCTCGTGGGCGGTTTTGGTCGACATCATGGTCAGGCGTTCACGGGCCGAAATATGGCCGTCGACGACCCGGACGTAGGTCACCACGCCACGGTAGGTGTCGTAGACCGAATCGAAGATCAGCGCCCGGGCCGGCTCGTCTGGCTGCCCGGTGGGCGGAGTCACCCGGTGCACAATCGTGTCAAGCAGTTCCCTGACGCCATCGCCGGTTTTGCCGGAAACCATCAGGCAGTCTTCCGGTTGGCAGCCCAGCAAGTGGGCCACCTCCTCTGCACATTTGTCGGGTTGGGAGGCCGGCAGGTCGATCTTGTTTAGCACCGGGATGATGTCGAGGTCGTTTTCCAGCGCCATGTACAAATTGGCCAAGGTCTGGGCTTCAATCCCTTGAGCGGCGTCGACCAGCAACACCGCGCCTTCACAGGCCGCCAGTGAGCGCGAGACTTCGTAGGAGAAATCGACATGGCCGGGGGTGTCGATCATGTTCAAGATGTATTCGGCGCCATCGGCCGGCCAAACTAGGCGCACGGCCTGGGACTTGATGGTGATACCGCGTTCGCGTTCGATCTCCATCTTGTCGAGGTACTGGTCGCGCATGACCCGCTCGTCGACCGCCCCGGTTAGTTGCAGCATCCGGTCCGCCAACGTCGATTTGCCGTGGTCAATATGCGCAATTATGCAGAAATTGCGGATCAGAGCCGGGTCGACACGGTTGGACACGATGGCCAATCCTATCTGTCGCCCAGACCAGTGCCCGCCGCCGCCCTGTCGCCCCAGCTCACTGGCGCGTTCGACCGGCCGCTAGCATTCGTCCTTTTGCCCCTCCTCCAGCCGGCACAGCGCTTCTTTAACCGTTGTGCCTGGATCCCACTGGCGGGTACCGGATTCGGGTGTGGTTAGCAGGATGGTTGGCGTACCGGCCACGCCAAAGTCGATGGCCAGAGCCGTGGCGATCTGGACCATATCGAGGTAGGGCAGGTCAGTCATGGCGCGGGTCTGGCTTGGTCCGATGCCGGCTGCTTCAGCCAGGGCGACCAGCTCGTCTTGCGAAAGCCCTGGGGTGTTTTCGTCCGGGCGGTTGGTCCACAGGGCCTGGCTGAAAGCGGCAAAACGGTCCGGCGCGACTGCCGCCATGGCGTAGGCCGCCGCCGCCGCCCGCGAGGAGTAAAGCGAATCCCCGGACATCCGGTCCAAAAAGGCCAACGGGTGCGTCACCAGAACTACGTCGCCCGCATCGACTAGGTCTTTGATCTCCGAGCCGTGCTGGTACTCGAAGCGATCACAGAACGGGCACATGTAATCGACGAACACATCAATCCTGGACGCCTCCGGGCTGATCTGGGCAGGGGGTACAAGACTGGCCCGCCCATCGATACCCGTGACGATGCCCGGGATTGACTGCATTGATGACTCCTGGAAGCTGACAACTGTCTATGTCCAACGGGCAGGGTACAGGCTCCTATTCCCCGCGGGGTCCCACAACTTGGACTGATCACAGCGTAGGGCCTTGCACCAAAGCCGGCCGCTCCAACTCGGCAGTTGTTCAGAAGACTTCACAGGCGCCAAGAATCAACAATCCCGGCCGCCTGACAATCGGCGCCCCGCACGGCGACGCCGCCGCCAGCCCCACACCAATTCTGATCCAAGATGCTGCCACAATTGTGGACGTGGCTAGAAGGATGACCGACCCAACGGTCAACGTTGGCACCGCACTGGCGACAATAGGAGTTGCAGTGATCGCGGCGGCGTCCGCAGGTACCATCGCACCCCTGGCTGGACTGGTCGCTCCTGGTGGCACCATGTTCAAAGAGGCCAGAGCGTGGGTGCGCCGAAAGGACAGCCCATTGGCCCGGGCATATGCGCAGGGTGTTACCAAGGAATGGCTAACCACCGAATTGGCCAAAGATGGCGACCTTGAAGAACAAATGGCCACCGTAGCGGAGCGGATTGCGAAACTCCTGACGCGACGGGAATCCGCCCTGGTGAAGGCCATCAACGACCCAACCTTTCCTGAGATCCACAAGACCCTGCTCGCCGTGGGTGGCCAGGAACTGCGGGACTCAATTGAGCAAAGCGGTGGCGGCCAACAAGTTGCCATGTTTGACCTCCAACTCAAGCACGTGGCACGCGTCCTCGAGAGCCTTCGCAACCCGAATGCCCAGTACTTCAAGCAGGTCCTGAACGAGCTCAAAGCCCTAGAGAAAATGATGGAGGCAACAGCGAAGGAAGGCACCGTCAAGGAAGTTGGTGCAACTAGCGAAGCAACGCACCAGGTCGCGGTGGAGATCCTTGACGCGGCCACCACTGGAGACTTTGCCGGCTACCTAGGCAAACAGGAGTCCTTTCGCCCGGCCAGAGACACTTTGCTGGATTACCTCTCCGGCAAAGTTGCGTTCGTGGGCCGCACCGAGGAGCGAAAGCGCTTGCACGGCTTTTGCGATTCGGAGGCAAAGGTGGCCTGGGCGGCCATTACTGGACCGGGCGGCACCGGCAAGAGTCGCCTTGCCTACGAACTGTGTCGAGAGTACGAGAAGAGAGGTTGGCGGACCCTTTTTCTTCGGGATCCGTTCTTCGAGAAAACCTTCAGCAATTGGGACTATCCACAAGACTTGCTGGTGGTGGTCGACTATTTGACCGGGCGGGCGGCAAGAGTCGGCCGCTGGATCAACGAATTGAATCAGCAAGCCAGGCAGCACCGCCTAAGGTTGCTGCTGCTGGACCGAAACGAGTTCACCACACTGGGAGGCTCGGACGGTAGGGAAAGCTTTGGTGCAGAACCAACCTGGTACCAGCAGCTGACCAGTGGGGCAGGCAGAGGCGCTGAACAGCGGCTCCACCGTGACAACGACGGACGGTGTGTAATCAGTCTGCCTCAAATGACAAACACCGACATGAAAGAAACCCTTCGATCAGTATTTGTGCCCGCTAACGCATTGGATGACGTGATCAGTCGGCTTAACCAAATCGACCAAGGGCACAGCAGGCCCCTCTACTTGCTTTACGTTGCCAAGGCCTGGTTGGAAGACCCAGCTAAGGCCCGTGAGGTAACAGCAACACTGGCGAGCCTGCTCCAATTCATCTACCAACATGAAAAGGAGATCGTCGAGAAAGCCTGTCAACAATCTGAAGGCAGCTACCATCCAAGCGCTGTACTGGATCTGTGGGCCTATGCAACCGTCTCTGGTGGAATCGAGGACATTCGCGGCCTGCCTTCGGGAAGCTACGCAGCCAGAACAGTCGACGACGGCGTTTCAGCTGGGAACAGGCTCGCTTTCGCGGCACTGATCCGTAGCCACGCGGGATCTCATGCTGCTGACGTTGAACCGTACACGCCAGACATCGCTGGAGAGTTCTTGGCTCTCACCCGAGCACGTGTGGTCAAAGACGAAGACCTGACCCGACTCGTGTCCTGTGCCTGGGCAAACAGGCCCACACAGTTCCAGGGGTTTTTGGAGCGCGCTTGCCTCGACTTTGCAGAAGGGACGGCTGGGGGTGATGAGACCGGATTCGGCACGATGCTTGTTCCTGACGCAGGCTTGCTGCAACCGCCGTCTGATGCAGACCCCTGCGTTGCCAACCTCGGCTGTCACGGCTGCCTGGCACTGCTTGAGAGCACCGGACCCAGGCCAAAGGAAGCCTACGCATTGGCCATGGCGGGTCTCGCGAATGTCGTCAGCGCGGATCATGCAGTAAAGGCTCTCCGGCCGCTGGGTGAGCTCCCTGGTGGAGTCGGGGAAGAAACACAGGCCCTCAGCATGGCGATAGCGCTGGTCAACCTGGCGGTCGATGTTGGTGAGCCAGAGCAGGCCAGGCAGATAATTGACGGTGAACTCAAACCCCTGGCCGCCGACTTCCCCGACAACCCCGACATTCACCTTCCACTAGCGCAAGCGCTATTCAACCTGACCTACAAGATCGGTGAGCCAGAGCAGGCCAGGCAGATCATCGATGATGAACTAAAGCCACTGGCCGCCAACTTCCCCGACAACCCCAACATTCACCTCCTTCTAGCGCAAGCGCTGGTCAACCTGACGTACAAGACCGGTGAGCCAGGGCAGACCAAGCAGATAATTGACATTGAACTCACACCACTGGCCGCCAACTTCCCCGACAACCCCGACATTCACGTTCGACTAGCGCGAGCGCTGTTCAACCTGGCGTACCGGACTGGTGAGCCGGAGCAAATCAGGCAGACCATTGACAATGAACTCACACCACTGGCCGCCAACTTCCCCGACAACCCCAACATTCACCTTCCTCTAGCGCAAGCGCTGGTCAACCTGACGTACAAGACCGGTGAGCCGGAGCAGATCAGGCAAATCATCGACAATGAACTAAAGCCACTGGCCGCCAACTTCCCCGACAACCCCGAATTCAACTTCGACTAGCGCGAGCGCTATTCAACTTGACGCACAAGATCGGTGAGCCGGTGCGAGCCCAGGCGGATGTTCGATGGTGAGCTCAAACCGTTGACCGCCAGCTTCCCTGACAACCCCGACATTTAAGTTCAGCTAGCGATGGCGCTGGCCAACTTGACAGCCACTCTGAGTGAGCCGGGTCAAGTCAGGGAGATTGTTGAACGCGGTCTCAAACCGCCGGCCGTCAAGTTCCCCAATAACCCCGACATCCAGCTTCAACTGGCAATGGCTCTGTTCAACCTGTCGAACAAGGTGGTCGAGCCAGAGCAGGCCAGACGGATCATTGACGGCGAACTTAGACCGCTAGCCGCCGACTTCGCTGGCGACCCCAGAATCCAGCGTCAGCTAGCGAAGGCGTTGGTCAACCTGACGATCGAGGTGGGTGAACCGAAGCAGGCCTGGCAGATCTTTGCGCATGACCTGGCACCTCTCGTGGCCCGCTTCCCTCAGTGGCTGGAAAACGGCGGCCCCTTTGGCGCACCTAGAGCGCTAAGCAGTCGAAACCCACGCATAGTCCCCGATCTGGCCGGCGATGGGCTGCGGTCGTGGGTCGAAAGCGTTCAGGTGTTTGTGGCTTGGGGGTCTTGGGGGACGTAAGTGATTTCGAATTCTTCGATGGCGCGGTAGTCCTGTTGGCGGAGGCGCGGGTTCAGCCCGTTGATGCCGATGGGCCGGCACACGCCCAGGCCCCGACCCAGAGAAACTGGTTAGCCCATATCCGCCCTGATGGAGAGGTCTCTGGGTCGACCTGGGCTGGGGACACCTAGCTAGCCAGTCCGTCGCGGCCCGTGACGATGCCGGGGATTTGCTACATCAGCTACTCTCGGATGAGGCCGCTGCGTCGAGGGCTGGTGGGCTACTTCCTATCCACCGGGCCTGAGACAGGCTTCTATTCCCGCCACGACCCGTGGTTGGACTAGTCCAGCGCAAGGCCTCATGCGATCCGACGGTGACCGGACCAAGTTGCCGTGCAGCCGAGGTCAAAGCTGCCCTCTGTCGACAAACCCGTTTTTGCTGGTGGATGGTGCCGCTTCGGTTACGACGCCAGCACCGGGTTCACTGGTTCGGCCCAACACGCCCACCGCAAAGGGTGCCATAGCCACGTCTCCAATCTGGGGTAAACTGGTGCGGCCGGGCTCTATGCGCGGGTCCGGCCAGTAATGATGCACCCGTCGTCTTTCTCGCGTGCCGGGTGCACTGGAGGGAAAGTCCAGATGCTCGTGGTAGGCCGGGCGAGCGGCTCGGCCCAGGTGCCGGCAGGTTGTGCCTGTGGCTATCTTGCTGCCAATGAACGTGCACTGGCGCGGTGCCTGATACTGGGGAGATCACAAGCCCCCGTCCTCGGCGACAGATTCCTCGTGCTTTTGGACCCAGCGAGATCGGAAGTGACCTGAAGATGCTCAAGAATCCGACGCCGACGACGGAGGCTCACCTTGCTCAATCCCACGCGGAGAGGGTTCCGCGTAAGGGCAAGATTCCGAAGCCGTTCCGTCGAGGTGTCCGTGACTGGTTCAGCCACGGAGGCACGCCGCGCACCGATGGTAACGGGGGCGGGCAGGGCATCGGCGATCTTAACCCGGAAGAGCTCGACTTCTAGAACACAGCCTCGGCCCCACTCCCCCAAGGTGCTATGCCAATGCAGTCTCTTACCCCCAAGGACAAGTGTCTGAGTGAACTCATCCGGCAACTCATGTCCAATGACATGGAATGGATTCGCCGAAGAGAGGAGTCGCTATTCCCCCTGACAGAAGACGGTGTCGGACGGTCGGTGAAGTTCGAAATTGACGTCTCCAAGCTCAGTCGAATCGCGGAAACTTGCGGACCAATTGACCGGATTCTCGTCCCACTGGGATGGCTGAAGAAGGACATTGAGAAACGCTTCGTCGCAACCGTCGACGGTAAGCCGGCGACCCGACTCACACGCGACGAAGTCTCAACTGCCGCTGTGTCCATACTACTCGATTGCATGCCAGAGGAGCCTCGCAGAAGCCTCTCAAAAGCCGCAATTCAGGTACTATTTGATATCTGCTACGGATTCCCAGTCAAAAAAGACTTCCAGATAATAACTGGATCAGGAAAGGCGAACGGATCCAAAATGCCGTTGCCACCGCTTTGGGCTGGCATCAAAAGCCTCGCGCAGCCGGACAAGGACGCACTGAGGGCAGCGATGCGTGACCCGCAATTCCTGGCATTCCTAATGCGATTCACAATCAACTCCCTGCCCACAATCGAGGTTCGTCTGGCCGACATCGAGAATAGGCCGTCGTGTTTTGTGGAATACGAGCTTCTGTCAGGTCCTACCGGTCGACAACAGTATTCTGAGTTGGGCCAGGGGAAAATGCGCAACCGAGAAAAGGGATCTGGCCGTATTTGGTCACGCTTCGCCATGATGAGTGTCCCGTATGAAATCAAGATCTCTGGGTTCATGGAGGCTCAGCGTGAGCACCTTCGGATTCACCTACCAGAAGGCCTTCAGCTGGCGTCGTTGCCCCACATCGCTGTCAACCCGGAAGTAGATGAGAACAGTAGGGCCGAGATAGCAGAGTCGACCTACTTTTCGGCAACCTTGGGCACCCTCGCAATCTATCGGGCCAGACTCAAACAGAGGCACGATGACTACCGCTACCGGCTTAGCCTGTTTGCTGATCTTTCCGGTTTTGCAGTCCCGGCCTTGCTCAGCCTTGCGGCTGGGGCGATGTGCCTGTTCCTGCTTGTGCTGCTGCATTTCCTGTGGCGTTGTGGTCACGCCACATTCTTTTTTAACGCCAAGGTGTTTGACCCGGACAATTACTACAACGTGCTCGAGGTGTTGCTACTTGGCTCGGCGCTGGTGACAGGCTGGTCAGTCCACGCTGATCCGAAGGGTGTAAGGAGAATTCTTCTAAGCCCTCCGCGACGGATGGTGGTGTTTGCGATGATCGTAAACGTCAGTGTTGGCCTATTCTCGGCGGTGTTTGGCCACGAAATTCCCCCCAGTCCTCTGGTTTTGGCATGGCTAGTCGCTTTGGCTGTAAATGCGGCAGTGATCGTGTCCCTGTTTATTTCGATCGTCATCCATAGGAGGGCGACAAAAGCCATACTCCCGCATCTTGGCGAGACGCTCAGGCCACCTGTGCTGGATACGGATACCAGATTCCCGTTCTTTTCCAAGTACACAGGTAGAACCGAGGCTGTGCTGGGTACTGAGGAGCCGCCGGAGGACCTGCAAGGTGGATGAGTCAACCCCGTGGCAGCCACCTCCTCAAAGTCGAGGACCGTCACCCGGAATTTGTCACGCTGGTCTGCGTAAACTCAGAATCCAGGGGCATGGCGGTTTGCCGTTCATGATAGGGCATCCGATCTGTTCGGATACCGTTTGTCTAAGGCTTTTCGCCGATGGTCGACACTCAGCCGCATGCCTTGGCAACTCCCCAAAACGCCGACCCATCGACGTGGGCCCAAACAGGCCAGGCATGCGGTGGCCGGCCTCAAGCAGAAACTCACGACCGATTGCGAGGCTCGAAGACATAGGTGATTTCGAATTCTTTGACTGCGCGGTAGCGCTGTTGGCGCAGGCGCAGGTCTAGCCAGTTGGAACCGAAAGGTTGGAACACATCCAGGCCGCGGCCCAGGATTATTAGCCAGCCGGTGTCCGCCTGGATCGAGCGGTCGTGGATGGTGTCGCTAAAGGAGTAGTCGAAGCTGATTCCGGCCACGGCCACGTTGGTGCGCACGTCTTCCAGGAGGCCAAGTTGCTTCTTGGCCTCTTCTGGGGTTTCGTCAACCTTCGTGGTGAGGTGCACCTTCACCTCAACGCTGGGGTCTGTCACCTTTGTGATGGTCTCGATCAGCTCCACCAGATTCCGCATCTGGTGGGAGGCGCGGATGTAGGGATCGATCACCTCGATCCGGGTCGCGGCCCGGAGGTAGGGGCCGAAGAAGCGGTCGAAGCTGAAGCCGCGGCGGCCTTCGGCGAACTTGTGGTGGCCAGGCTTCAGCACGGTCTGTGCCGGCGTTGAAGGCTCAGCAGGTCGCTTGGCATCAGGCGCCCCAGCTGCCGCCGCATCGGCTGCTGACCCCGCGGGCGAGGGCGCGCCAGAGTCAGCCGGGGACCCGGCATCGGCCTCCCCAGTCCCAGGCTCCGGCTCGGCCGCCACCCGGTGGTAGAGCTCGGGGTACTCGTCTTCCTCTAAGGTCGCAACCGGGGACCACTCACCACCGCTCTCAGCAAAGCCGAACCGGACAGGGGTCATGGTGGTGTCAATCCGCAGCAACTGGTCTTTGACCCGTTTGCGCCCCTCGACCGCGGTCCGCAACAGCGCCTCCATCTCGCCAGCAGAAGCCTCGCCGGTGGGATGCACCAGCTTCATCAGCCCAGAGAAGGTCTTGTGGATGCCGTCCCGGTCGCGGGTGGAGATATCACCCGAGAGCTCGAAGTGGTCCTGAAACTTGTCGGAGAAATCGGTGTCCCGCATATCGCGCAGCACCTCGGCCAGGTAGTCCACCACGAAGCCGTGCCCAGAAGAGAACATCTCGCCGCGAATCTGCTCGAACTCCCAGCCCGGGATGTAGAAGTGGATCCGGTCAAGGAAGGCCGGGTCGTGGTACTGCTCAGGCAGCTCGTCAAACAGGTCGGAGTTCTTCAACATGTAAGGCACCGTGTGGGCGGTGTTGCCAATGAAGACCATGGATGCCTCTGCCCCCAGCGTCTCAATCCCGCGGGAGAAGGACTTGTTAGCCATGTAGTTCTTCATGATGTCAACCAGCGCGCGGTCGGCTCGCTTCTTCTTGCCGGCAAACTCATCGAAGGCCACACAGTCCCAGTAACCAACCAGGCCAATCCGGCCATTGGCATTGTTGACGAACAGCTTGGCCACCGTCACCTCGCCACCGGAAATCAACATGCCGTGCGGCGAAAACTCCGAGTAGATGTGGGACTTGCCGGTCCCCTTGGGCCCCAGCTCAACCAAATTGTAGTTGCGTTCAACAAACGGAATCAGCCGGACCAAATGCAACAGCTTGGCCCGCCGGCCAAACAAGGCTGGGTCAAAGCCGATCGATTGGAGCAGCAGGTCGATCCATTCCTCAGTGGTGAACTGGGCCCGGGCCTGCTGGTAGGTGGAAATGTCGAGGTTCGACAGTTGGATTGGCTTAAGGCTGTGCAACCGCCAGGGCACATCCTTGGAATCGCCAGAATGCGCGTAGACAATCTCGCTGATGCACCACACCCCGCCAGTAAGCAACTTGGGATGCTGGCGCACGGTTTGGGCGGCCACAAGCACCCGGCTAATGCCAAGGTTAGAGAATTCGGCCTCGTAGACATCCAGCTTCTCATTCAGCGCCACCGACACCTTGTCGATTACCCGGTAGCGCCCCTGCTCCTTGATCCGGGACTGGATCAGGCGGCTCTCACCACGGTGGACATAGTTGTCGCGCAAAATGCTCCGCACCGCGTCAATGCCACTTTTGATGGTGGCCTCATCATCAGTGGCCGCGTACTGCGCCAGCAGGTACTCCAGCACGTAAGTGGGGACTATTGCGTTGCCTTTGACCGCCTTGACCAGATCCTTGCGGACAACTACACCTGGGAAGGCCGCCGTGATCTTGCGGTCCAGTTGGCTGGGCTGAGGCGAGCCGGAGGGCGGGCCGGTTTGACCTGGCTGCGCGCCAATTGCCGGATCGTTTGGTTCTGTCATGGCCGTCCTAGAAGTCGAAATCGCTGGTGAAGGTGCGGTTGAGAGTGAAACGAAGCGTCGGAGGGTAACGGACGCGTTGTGATGTGCCAACTGTCTCGAATAGCCTCAGCTCGATGGTCTGGCCGTTGAACGGGTCGGCTTGCCGGCTGAGCACCAAGGTGATCGGGTGGAATCGGTCGCGTTTCTCGGATGAAGTCTGTGAGCAGACCACACAAACTTCGTTGGAGACCATGGTGTCCTCGACGTAGAGAGCTGCGAAAAGCTCACGCGGCCGGATCTTCTCGGTGACAGGTTCTTCTTGGTACAGGTGGACCGTGATCTGACCCGTGGTGATCCGGTCTGTGTCGGCCATAGGACGCACGGCCACCCGGTCAGTGTCCTTCGCCCGCTTCTTGTTGATGGCCAGGACCGGCACCACCACTTCCTGTAGCGAGGCGCCACCGTGGACGTACCTGACGCCCGATCCGCCGGCTTTCAACCGGTGAATCGATCTGGGCACTTGGGCTTCCACCCGGCCGGTCAGGCCAAGTTGGGCCGAGGTAAAGGTGGTAAAGGCGGGCTGCCGCAGCAAGCCCAGCCCCAGCGCGAAACGCGGATTGATGACCGGCACCTGGTCACCATGAGGCTTCTCTGAGAGGTAGTCAGATTCATTCAAACCGCTGTCTTGATAGAGAAAGCCGTGGTCGGCGGTGACCAGGATGTTGCTGGCATTGGCGCTGGCCAGAGCCTTGATAATCCTGATCAAGTCGGTGATGGTTCGCTCCACCGCATCAAAGACGCCGCCTTCGGTGGCGCGTTCTTCGCCGGTCCGGTCAATCAAGTCGTGGTAGAGGTACAGCACCTGGCTGGCTTTCAGCGTCTCACGCCGCTGGCTAGGGCTCTGCTCCAAGAAGGCCTCGCACCTAAGCGCCGCCCCGCCACATTGGTCCAGGAGCTTACCCCGATTGGCCGTGCCGTTGGAAGGTTTGCCGTCAACCGCCACATGGGCGCTTTTGTCTTCCGCAAACGCCAAGGTTTCGTGTGGCAGCAGGGCCGCCATACCCAGCTGCGTGTAGGAAGGCAAAGTGCTCAGCACGGAGTCCAAGTTGCCCTCGAATTTGTCCTCACGGCGAATGCGGCGGCATAGTTCCTCAGCCACCTCGTAGCGCAGCCCGTCAGAAATCAGCACCACAATCCGGTTGCCCTTAGACAGGTAGGGGCCTTGGACGTGCTTGGCAAAGAACTGCCGTTGCGGCGTGACGCCCTCGACGCGCCACTGCTCCAAGGTGTCGACCTGGCGCTGCCACTCATCGCCCAAGGGCCTGAGGAATCTGGTCGTGTAGAAACCCTCGACCTTTGCACGCAAGGCGGCCAAAGTGGGGTCGCTATCAATCTGGTCACAGTGCCAGGTGAAATGGCGGTAGGCCTGGTCAATGGCAAAAAAGGCCTCAGTGTATTGGTGGAAACCTTCGGTCGGGCTGGCCATCGATAGGTCAGCCAGGTCAATTCGCGTCAGGCAGGTTGAGGCCGCCGTCAGGGCCAGGTAGTGGTGTTCGAAAACCGAGCCCCAGGTACCGGCCAGGCGGCTGCGTGCCATGTCCTTCACGTCCTGATCGAGCAAGGTGCGCTGCTCCACTCCAGCGGCCAGCCGAGTGGTTATCTCTTGGTCGGCTTCACGGAAGACAAACCGCTCCATCAGCTCCGGCAGGTCAAGGTCAGCCAGCTGTTCGCTGATCCGCAGGCTGACCGCGGACATCTCGGCCAAGGTCAAATAGGCCTGCGTGAAACGCAGGTCATTGCTCCAAGTACTGAAATCGCGCTGGATGTTGCGGTACTGGTTCGGCACGTCTGAGGCAAAGCCCTGCCAGGCCAGACCGAAGACCCACAGCATGAAGTCTTCGACCGATGGCGCATCGCTGGAGTAGCCGTAGATTTCTTTGGTACCGGCCCAGTGGTAGCCGTCCAGCCCAAGCTTGGTGATCTCGTTAATCCAGGTTGACCGGCCCGCCGCGTGTTCTTGCAGCAGATGGCGCCAGATCATGTCGAGCGAATGATCCTCGCAGCCGATGACGGTGGCCACCATTTTGGCGGTAGCGACCTTGGCACTATCTTCAGCCGAGACTCGCTGACCCAGCTTGGTGTTGCGCTTGTCGGAGTTGAAAAACGCCGGGTAGTGTTCGACCAACTCCGCCGGCACCCCAAGATCTTGGGAGAGCAGGGCTTCCCTGTCAGCTGTGAACAAACCGTAGGTCAATTCCAGGTCCAGCAGCCAGTTGTCCAGGTTGGTCGCAGGTGGTGGACCGGCTCGATAGATCAGGAACTTGGCGGCGGGTTCTTCCGAAAGCACCTGGACCTTTATGGCGAATTCGTCTGAGTCGACCCGCAGGACCGTCACGCCAGGCAGGTCAAACTGATCGAGTTGGCTTTTGAATTCGCCCTCTGGATCAGACCAAATCACTAGGCGGGAGGTTGGGTCCGCCCCGGCGAACCGCTGTTGGAGCTGGGCCTGGATCGAAGCCAGTGCGATCATCAGACACCATCCTCCGGCCTGAGTGGATGCTTGGGCCAGGTCCAGCCCTCGACGTCGCGGCGATTCTTCTCGATGGCGGGGATGGCAGCCACGGCCCGGCCCAGGCGCAGGTAGTTCACCAGAACACCGTCGTCAAGATCGAGGCGGAGGTTGCGGGAGACCAACGGGTAGAGCACATCGCGTTCGTAGTCTTGGCATTCGGTTAGCATCAAGGCCAGGTCATTGGCCTTTTTCTGGTCGGCGGCCTGGCCGGACGATTTCAGGGCGTTAGCCTCGGCTTGCAGCTTGGTCTGGAACTCCCGCAGGTAGTCGTTCAGTAGGTGGCTGAGCGTTTCCGGGGTGTAGCGGTGCAGGTAAATCAAGGCGTTGAAGGCGCCCTTGCCGTCGCGGCGGGTAGAAAAGAGCCAATAGATGGGCCGGCCTTTGTAGCGTTTGATGTGGTCGGCGTAAAAGTCTCTCAGGAAATACTGCCGCATTTGTTTGCCCAAGGTCTGGTCGATGTAGGCCAAGTTGTCGTCAAAGTGGTCTTGACCGAAAGCAACCCGCAGGAACTGGCGGCAACGGGCCACCACACCACCTTCAAACCAGGTCTCACCAGTGAAAGGAATGACGTTGTGAGCATTGGGTCTGAATCGGGGCTCTGGCACCTTGGCCAGGTAGTCGCCGAGTGACTCACCCTGGCTGGCCAGGATTAGGCCGGGTTGGTCCAACGAGTAGCGGCCAAAGATGCAGCCCACGGTGTAGCTCAGCAGCTCCTTGACCGATTCTTCGGCAAACAGGGTTTTGCGCTCGTCCTCATTCTTGCCCGGCCAGCGGAAGGCAGTGTTGCGGGTCAGCGAGACCCGTTCCAACGGCACTTCACAAGGAACCTCGTCTGCCAGGTCGTAGAGCTCGGCGACGGCCCGGTTGTTGGCCTCTTCCAGAGCCTGCTGCTGCGCAGAACGCTCGTCCCACACGGAACGATGCTCCTCTATGGCCTGCTCCATCGGGTGGTCGTTGCGCTGGGTGAGCAACGGATTGGCGCCGAAGTCCCACGAAGTCTCAAAGTCGTCCCAGTCACGCTTGGCCTCTGCCACCAGCGCCTCAATTGCCGCACCTCCTTCAAAGGATCTACATGGCACTGGCATCTTGGCAACGTATCCAGTGGGGAGGTGCAGGGTCGGAGCAATCGCCTGGAGAAGAGCTGCCGCCACAGCCGAGTTTAGAAGCGCCAAGAGCTTTGGATCGTCCTGGCCCGAAGAAAACAGCGACATGCCCACTACGTCGTGGATAAACCCTGGCGGAAAGCGACGGAACGCGGGGGCGCCGGACGTGACATCGGACCATGCCACCGAGGGCATGAAATAGGTGTCCGGATTCCGAAGCACCGAACGCGGGCGAAATCCCGTGAGTTCAGCTCCGTCGTTTTCCCAATTGACCACTTCTTGCTGGTTCCCATGCCAGCGACGGAATTCGCCTCCCTTGTTGTACGGGAACCAGCGCCGGCCGGTAGCCCTAGCTGCGGGCCGGTTGCGGCAGCCAATCGCCGTGTTGTCTTTGTCAATCTCCCACCACTGGCGCACAAAGCGCATTACGTCCCCTGTGGACAATCCTTGACACGGCTTGGCCACCTGGGCAATGGGCTGCCCCCGAGTGAAGGCTCGGCGCATCTTCTCCGAAAGCCAGTAGACGATGGGCGTGCCCGGGATGTGCCTGAAAGACTTCTGGTCCACCGCAAAACTGTTGTAGGCCCTGTCAAGGAAAAGCGCTTCGATCTTGTCAACTGACCTGACTTCAACGTGTTGCTCGAACAGCCTGCGGTAGACACCCTTTCGCCCGCTGGATCGCGCCTTTTGAACGATGAAGGCGACGGACCCGAAGTCGGATCCAAAGACCCCGCGCCCAAGGTGCGCCATCAAACAAAGGAAGTCTTCGCTGACCAGCCATTCCCGCAGGGTCTCAAATGATTTCAAAAACATCCACGAAGGCAGGTTGATGATCGCCCAAGTGCCCTGGTTGTGTGCCATTTCGTCGGCCCGGAGCATGAAAGCAGTCATCAGATCAGACCTGCCGCTCGGGTATTCGTCTCTCAGCCAGGTGGCGAGTGGGGTCGACATGTTGCGGGAGCCCATGTATGGCGGGTTGGTCACCACAACGGAGTACTGCCTGGCCAGGAATTCGGCCTGGTTCACCACCTGTTCCAGGCGTCCATCCAGGTCAACTTGATCAAAGGTCGGCGACTCGTGTTGGTCCCACCGCTCAGCCAGCCTGGCCTGGCTGTCCCCGCTGACGCCGTCAAACGGGGACAGGCCCCGCTGAGCCAACTGAGACTTGGCCAAGGCCAACCGGTCCGGATTGACCCGCAGCAGCGAGCCGAAGGTGTTGGCATGTTCGAAGGCGTTCCAGAATGCGGCCTGAGCGCCCGCATCCGCCTCGGGGTCGATCAGGCCATCGAGCTCGTCCGGTTTGACCTTGACCGGCTCGAGCACACAAACGCTGGGCCTGACGCCGGTGGTAAAGAAACGACGCTGCTTGGCCCTGGCCTTCATGCAGAGGGCAAAGGCCGCCAGCGCCCCGGCCCGCTCGTCAATCTCCAGACCAAAGAGGTTGTGGGTCAGGATCAACCCGGGGATCTTTGACGGGGCGTAGCCCTGCTCGGCGTAGATGGCATAGAGCAGGTCAAAGGCGTAGGTCAGCATGTGTCCCGAGCCGCAAGCCGGGTCGCATACAGTCAGTTCCTGTGGTGAGTCGATGTGGAGAAACTCGCCTAGGTCACCTTCCGGCGCTATGAGGTGCTCCATCTGCTGGGCCAGCTGGGATTCGGGGTGGTTCAGCAGCCACAACCGGCCCACTGAGTTCTGTACCAAGTAGCGGACAATCCAATCCGGTGTGAACAGCTGTGTGGCCGGCGGGATCTCATTGGGACCGGCTTTGAGGCCTTTCTTGAAACCGGCCATGACCTGGTTTTTGCGCTCTGCGATGTAGTACTGGTAAAGCCAGCCAATAACCTCGACATCCTGGCAGTCTTCTGGTGCCAGGCACTGCACAGCCTGATCCAAGACTGAGCCTTCTACCAGCAGGTTGGCCGGCATTAGCAGGCTGGTGTAGTTGCCCTCCGGCTGGAACATAAGGGGCATGGACTTGGACCAGTAGGCGCAGTGGGCAGCCAACACCAGGCCGTAGGCCTCCCCTTGGGGATCACTCGAGGGCACAGAGCCATTCAGCAGCCCGGTGATACGCTGGCGGGTCTCAGCCTTGCAGTAGACCTCGGGGTCGAAGTCACCGCGCTTGACCACCGCCAGTGATGCTGGCTGGCCGGCAGGAAAACCCTCCGGCGGCGAAACCACCGGGGTGTTGGTGTAGCGGTTAGCGTCCATGAAACGCAGAGCCACGATCCGGTTGAACCAGACATAGGCCTGTTGTTCGGTGACATACTGGCGACCGGCTTTCCCACCGCCATGTGCCGCAATCACTTTCTCCAGGGCTCTTACCGCCTCAGACGCTTCGACCCTGGCGGTGGACGAGGCCGCCAAGACAATGCCCACCCGAGCCGCAACCTGCTGGACTAGCTCAGTGCGAGACGATGTGGCAAAGGCCTCAAGCTTGCGGCGGTCAATCACAAAGAAATCCTCTTGCCCTGGTCGATCGCCTGTTGCAAGGTGACACGCAATTCCTCAACGTAAGCGTCGACATCGGCCACGGTCTGCAACACCTTAGGCGCGGGAGCGGGCAAGGACCTGATCGACACAATGGGCGCAGCCCGGGGCGTTGGGCCTGCCTCTTTGGGCCCGGCCGGCTCCAGCAGTTCAAGTATTTCCAGGAAACCTTGTGCGGCAAACTCCTCTCGGAGCTGCTTGATCACAGGGATGCTGGTAGCCGCAGCCACCGCCGCAAGAACCCTCTCCTGGATCTGCTGGACTTGCCCCAGCACCTCAGGCGAAGCCTGCTCGAGCACATCGCCTTGGACCGTGACATCGATCCGGGCACTGATCTGTTCAAGCGCGGCCTCGCGTTCGGCGTTGACGATGGCGCCGGCGGCCACTTTGAAAGCAGCCGCCGCGTCTTTCAGCCGGTTGGCCCCGGTGCGGATCAAGTTCGGGTCGGCTAGTAAAGCCTCGACACGCTCGGCCTGACCGTCGGTTAGGTAGCGCCGGTTGTCCTGGTTGGCGGCCAGGAGGTGGCTGGCTTCATCGAAGACGTCCTTTTGCGACGAATTCAGGAACGAGCTGATTGGGTCGATGAAGTCCTGCTTGGCCTCAAGCAACTGGTCGATGTAATCGGTGAACTGGTCCAAGTACCAGCTGGTGGGTCGGTTGACCACCTGGGTCAACCGGGAGATGGGCTGATCAAGGCCGTTAATGAACGGGTAGCTGCCGTGAGCGGACCGGAGAGCCTCAAGGCGGCGCAGCTCGTCCTCCAGGCGCAGCTTCACCTGGGCGGCCAAGTCTCTGGGGTCAACCGTGGCGATATTCTCCGCAGAGAACTCTTGAACAAATGTGCGGACTTGGTTGACCTTGGCCTGGTCGAACTGGCGCTGCTCGGTGACCTCGACATTGGGATGATTGGCGGTGTTGCGCAGCACCTCGGCAACTTGCGTGCGGGCCAACTCCGAGCCGTCCAGGTGTAGGGTCACCTGGTCGGTGGCAAACAGCTTGGCAATGACGCAAAGAATGGCCCCGGGCGGCCAGCCGTAGGGGCGGTCCTCAAACTGTTCCATGATCTTCTTTACCGTGACCATGGCGCCCTGGGCGCGCTGCTGGTTGATGTAGGACGCCAGCTCGGCGGCTGGCGGCTGGAGCTTGTCAAAGTCGCCGGCCAGCAACACAGGGTCGTTGGCCAGCACCTTGGCGATATCCGGTTCGGAATAGGCCACTCCGCCCAGGTCAGGCAGCCGGGTGTAGAAAGTGGCCACCAGCTGGCCAACGCCCTCGTCTAGGCGGGCCTCTGGTTCCGTGGCCGTGACGGCAACCTGGGCGCCGTTGATGACCATGGTCGAGTTGGCCAAGGCGCCCCGGATTCGTTTGACCAGTTCGTCACGACGCTGTCGGTTGAGTCGAGTTCTTGATTCGAGGATGTAGCGCCGGGTTTCGGTCAACCCAGAATGCATGGTCAGCTTGACGTACTTGTCAGTCTGGAGGTGGAGCTTCAGATCTCCGTAGAGCCTGGGGTCATGCGCCAGGACCACCCTTAGCTCAGGCCGGCCCATCGACTGGGCCTTGATGATGTCTTGGTCCTGCCCCAGCGCCGGGGAAATGTAGTGCACGGACAAAGTGTGTTGCCGGCCGTATGCAGAGTCATCAAGCTGGAGACCATATTTGAAGACCCGGCCGGTGGCGGCATGGGTCCATGAGTTGGTCTTGGCGACATCCTCGACAATCAGCTTGGCCAGCAGGCCAGAAATCTCGCCGGAATCCACGCCGGTGCCCTTGATCTCTTGCTCAATGTCCTGTTCTTCGTTGGTCAAATACTCATAGCTCGAACCACTTCGCTGAACGTAGGTTTCCCGCTCCAAAGTGTCCAGGGCCAAGCGGACCTCTTCACCCAGAACAGTCAGATCTTGGCCAAAGTGGTCAATCAGTAGGACCGCGAGGTTACGTGGCGTGGCCTTGAAACCCTCGACGTATTTGACCAAGAACAGGGCCATGAGCAGGCGGATGGCGGTCTCGCTGCCGGCCGGAAGGAGGTTTTGGGCGGTGGTGAGGTTGCGGGTGGCCGTGGACTTGACCGACTTGGCGATACCAGCAAACATGGCGTCGAGCGAAACCAGGGCGCCAACTGGCCGGGTGGTCATCTGCTTGCCGACCTCCTGAACCACCCCTAGCATTGACCGCTCACCAACGGAAGAATGCCGTCCTTCAAAGACGTTGTGGAGTGACAGCCCAATTAGGGCATCCTGGAAGAGCGCCAGCTGGTAAGGGACAAAGGGATAAAGGTCGGTGAAATCGTCCTGGTCTGAGTAGTTGCGATAGGACTTGGCCCCGTCAACGAAGTCGAAAAGGGTGCGGAAATTGGGCCGCTGTTGGTGGTACAACCCGGCAAAGCTGCCGGCCGCCGCGTCGGTCTTATCCAACAAACGCCGCTTGATGACCTCCTCAAGGTCGCGGCTAGTTAGTCTCATTGGAGCGACGAAACGAGCCTGGATTTTGGAGAAGTCATTGGCCTGTGTCTTGGTCCGGTCGCCAATCACCCCCTCAATGTCTTCCTGACTGGTGACAAAGACCCAGGCCCGGCCGTGGCAGCGCGTGGCCAGCGACTCAACAATCGTTTGGAGGTTCAGCATCAGCTTGGTGTTGGTGCCAATGAACTGACCCACTTCATCGGCCATGAACAACAGACGGTGGTCGGGTGACTGGCCGTCCAACCAGTCCTTGACCTCATCCGCGAACTCTTCAATCGAGAGGGTGTACTTGTCCTCGTAGCGACCTAGGATGCTGTCACTTGGTGGCTCGCCGGTGACCATGGACCAGGCCTGAGTGACGGCGTGCTCTTGGAGAATGCCCTCTTCGCGACCCTGAGCCCAAGGAACACCGGCGATCTGCTCGAAGGCTTGGCGGAACTGGTCCAGCAAACCCCGCCGGTCCAAGTCTCGTTCAAACCGGGCGACCGAGGGGTCATTGCCGTAGTATCCCCTGACCTCGTTGAACACCTTGAGGAAGACCTGAAGCAAGGCATCTGTCTGGCTCTTGTCGATGAGCGGTGCTTTTTGGTCGATGTTGAACAACAAGGTGGTGGCTGGGATCGAGGCCGCCTTGCCCAGCGCGGCCGTCAGCATTGAATCGCCAATGGCCTTGCCGGCGAAGGTTACCACCACGTCTTGGCGCGTGATGGACTGGCCCGCCACGTCCCCCAGCAGGTGCGCCAGCATTTTCAACAGGTGGGACTTGCCTGAGCCAAAGAAGCCCGAGATCCATACCCCGTTGCCACCGCTGCCGGAACTGTTGTAGCTGTCGAGCAAATCAAGCAGCGCCGAGGCGGTTTCCCCAGTCAGGACGTATTCGTCAATTTCTGTGGCCAGGTTGGCGGCATCGTCCGCCTTGATGACTCCCTCGATGGGCCGGTTGATGTCCTTCGCGAAGATGTCGGCAATCAGGGGGGCGGGGTTCATGACGGCTCCTGTTCCAGGATGTTCTTAGCTCGGTAGTACTGATCATCGGTGAGCTGATCAAACAGCACCAAAGTCGAACCAAGGGCGGCAGATTGGCGATACTCGCCGGGAAAGAGCATCAGCATGGGCCGCCCGGAAACGGCCGCGTGCAGATTGTTCAACAAACTGTGTGAGCGAATGAAAGGGAAGACTTGGCCAACCCCGACTACCAACAGAACGTCGTAGCTGGGCGTTTGGGCCAACCTCTCTTTGATGGCAGGTACCAAGTGTGTCTCTGGGTCCAGGAGCTTTTGGAGGTCGCGGCGGAAGGCCTCCCTTGACCGCTTGGGCTCAACCTCAATTAGCCGGCGCAGCACCTTGCGCTGCTCCAACAACTCGACCGTCAGTGCAAATAGATCGATTTGTGGGACGTCCAGGCCATGTTTGGTTTCGAGCTGGTTGCGGATCCTCTTGGCGGCCGCCTGGGCTGTTAGCTCCTGGTTGGCAGGGTAGGCCCATATGTAAAATGGCACCTCGTTGCCGAGTCCCTGCATCTTGAGGAACCGCTCGGAGCCGAGCACCTTCAGGATGTTCTGCTCCTCGCGGCCAAGGTCACGGGCTGTTTCGCCTGTCAAAGTGCGCCTCCTGCTGGGAAGTAGCGGATGTCGCTGGGCGCACGCTGGTCCAGCAGTGCGGCAATCTGAGGTGACAGAAGCGGCTCGACGATACTGCCCGTCTCTGTGAGGAAACCGGCCTGGCGCAAAGCCAGGAACAGGTTCCGGCGGAGCTTATCTCTGGTTGAGTCTTTGAGCTGTTCGAGCTGGGCGTGCCACAAAGCCTGGCTGATGCAGAACCGGTCGAAGTCCTCATATGCCAACGACAAGTCACCAAGTAGATACTTGTCCCGGAGCACGGACTGTGCGAATTGGCCCACCAGCTGATAGCGACGGCAAACGGCCACCCACATTATGTGGTTGCGGTCAGTGCCCGGCGCCTGGGCTAGACAGCGCAACTCGTCACGGGACAACTCGCTTAGCCGCTGCACAACCTCACGACTGACGCGAAGAGCGGTGGTCCGGAGACGAGTGCCTAGCAGGTTGCGTTCCATCAACTCGGTCCGCGCCAATTCCCAGTCGCCCGATTCGAGGAACAACGGCGCGGCCACTGCGGCTTCTTGGGAGAGAAGACCGCCAACGGTAAATGAGAGGCGGTAGGGATCACTGGTTGCCATCACCGCCTCCTTCCCCAGCGTCTGCCGAATAGAGCAGCCTACAAGCCGGCACCGACATGCCCGGCCCGCCACCAGCCTCACTCATCCGGCTGACCTGGCGTCAAGCGTAGTAGGCTCCCTCGCCACTTGGGTTACCGCGCATCAACCGTTGTGGCTCATTGGCCGCCGGCGCAGGCGGAACCGCCCGCTATGATCAACCAACGGCACCCAAACACCGGCAAGCCTTGCACAAAGACGGCGGCGACGAATCCACGCCGCCTCTGAGGAGACAGCCCCATGAATGCCACCACTTGGTCCACCTCTGACCCAGGGCTCTGGCTTGGCGGGCTTAGCCTAGTTGCGGCCGTCGTGTTTGGCACCATCACCTGGCGCCGATCACGGATTAGACGCCTTCAGGTCGATGGAAGTTTCACGAGCTTGCTGCCGCCTGCAGTCCCGGTTCCGAGCGAGCTAGAGATCAGGGTTGGAGGAAGAGCTTTAGATGCACCCGGGGTGGAGACGATCATTCTTAGGAATCTTGGGCCCAGAGACATTACCCCAGACCAGTTCGACGACCGCCGCCCAATGCGGATCGACGTCGGCTGCGAAATTGCGAGCGTTCTTCGTTTTGAAGGCCTTTGCCAACCGGTAATCGACGTGACAGTTGTTGAGATACCCCCCTGCCGCCTGCGAGAGGGGCAGTCTGCGACACTGACGCTCCTAGTCGATGGGTATCCACGAGAACGACTCGATGTGGCCGATTATCCATCCGACACGAGACTCTCATTCGGAGCGTCACAGGGCAAATGGAGAAGACTTTTGCTCCCGTCTGTCGGCACAATGGGACTGCTCTACCTCATTGCAGGCGTGGCCGCGTTGGGAGGCAGCGGACCAGGGCTGTCGGATGGAAACACTCCCGGAGCATATTTGGCAGGCTCTTTGATCACGGGCGGCCTCATCCTCGTTGCAGCGGTCGCAACCTTCACTCTGCTGATTCACAGAAAGGGCAGGCAACGGTCCACCCGGGAGGCGGAAAACTCTGACTAGTGGCCAACTAGGTAGGTTGTCCAGGGCCAACCGGCCTGGCTGGTAGGCTTGGCGGTTGGCGCGCGCCCGGTTGGTGTGCGCGGCAGTGAACCCATGAGCTAACAGGGAAGACAAAGCAACCAGTGGCAAACATTAAGTCGCAGATGAAGCGCATCCGCACCAATGAGAAGCGGCGGCTGCGTAACAAGGCCGTCAAGTCGGAGCTGAAGACCTACGTCCGGCGCACCCGCGAAGCGATTGACGAAGGCGATAAGCCAGCCGCCACCAGCGCTCTGCGCGTGGCCGCTCGCAAGCTAGACAAGGCCGTCTCCAAAGGCGTGATCCACAAGAACCAGGCGGCCAACCGCAAATCAGCGCTGGCCAAGCAGGTAGCAGCTTTGTAGTAGGCGCCTACTACAAACCCAACGCACAGCGCTTTCTTACCGCGTCCTCTCCGGGGAGCAGAGCTGCATCGCGTGCGACGCGGTGTGGCCGTTACCCTGCGCCACCTACGAACCGGACCGGCTGAGCTGCGCCACCTTCAGAATCGCTCTTTCGGCGGCATAGGCGCGGGCTACCTTGCCCGGGGCTCCACCCAAACCCTTGATTTCGGCATCGGCCCTCGCTACCGCCCTAATGGCCTGCCCCAAAGTGGCGCCGTTCCAGCGGTGGAGCTCACGCTGGGCCTTCTGAACCTGCCAGGGCGCCACCTTGAGGTCCTTGGTTGGATTCAAACCGGCCCGCCTGGCGCCACCGACCCGGGCCAGCGTGCGCAGCTTCGCCGCCAGGGCCGCCACCAGCGGTAACGGATCAACCCCGGAGGACATGGCGTGGCGGGCCAAGGCGATGGCTTTGGCCGCATCACCTTGGATGGCCGAATCGGCTACGGCAAAGCCGGTGGCTTCGACCCGCCCGCCGTAATAGCGATCCACGGTGGCCTTGGTGATGGGGCCATCGGTGTCGCTGATCAGCTGCTGGCAGGCCGAAGCGAGCTCCCTTAGGTCGGCCCCGACGGCTTCGACCAGAGCCTGAATGGCGGCGGGCTCGGCTGGGCGCTGGGCGGCATCGAACTCACCTTGGGCGAAGCGGGATTTTTCGGAGTCGTACTTGATTTCGAGGCAGGCCACTTCGCTGGCGCCGGCTTGGCGCAGGGCGTCGAGCAGCTTTTTGCCCCGTTGGCCGCCTTGATGGCGCCAGATGACGGTGGCCAGGTCGTTCGGAGCGGTCAGATAGGCCAGCGAATCGTTCAAAAAGGCTTCCGAAAGCTGGCCCACGTTTTGGGCCACCACCACACTCGATTCGGCGAAAAGCGACCCGCCGGCCGCGGTTTGAACCAGCGGACCGGCCGGATCGGAGGCATCGAGATAGCTCAACTCGACCTCGGGGTCGTCTTGCCGCGCCAGAGCCACTATCCGCTGCACAGCCCGCTCACCCAGCAACTCTTCTGGCCCAGTGATCAGCACAAATGGAGCCGGTTTGGCTTGATCGTGGCTGATAACCGGGTTGCGGGGTGACGACATGCAACTAGCCTAGACGGGTGCTACCGGTAGTGCTGGCCGGCCTGGGGACCGGTCTGTCGTTGATCGTGGTGATTGGCGCCCAAAACGCCTTTGTGCTGCGCCAAGGGCTGCGCCGCGAGCATGTTTTCTGGGTGGTGGTGGCCTGCGCCGCCTCGGACATGATCCTGATGGCGCTTGGTACCGGTGGCTTGGAGCAGGTCAGCCGGCTGGCGTACTGGTTGCTGCCAGTCCTGCGCTGGGCCGGCGTCGGATTCCTGATCGTCTACGGTGTCCTGACCTTGCGCCGGGCTTTCAAATCTGAGTCGATGAGCGCTACCGGCGAAGGAAGGCCAGTCAGCCTGGGCCGCTGCCTGGCCACCTGCCTGGCATTGACCTACCTCAACCCCCATGTCTATATCGACACGGTGCTGTTGATCGGTTCGGTGGCGAACTCTCACCGACCCCTCCAATGGTCCTTCGCCGCCGGCGCCATGGCCGGAAGCTGGATCTGGTTCACTGCGCTTGGCTTTGGCGCCCGTTGGCTGCGCCCAGTTTTCGCCTCACCCGTAGCCTGGCGCGTTTTGGACATTGTCATCACCGCCATCATGTGGACCCTGGCTGTCTCGCTCATCCTGGGCTGACTTGGCCCTCGCCGGCCACCTGAGACTAGGGGCATGGTCGCCACTTCAAAAGGGCCGGCGGCGGCGTGCGGCCTCTACCAGGCGGTCGATTTCGCCGATCCCATTGAGCAGCTGCTTGTCGGAAAAGGCCCGGGTTATCTGGGCCGAGAGGCGGTCGAGAGCCGCCCGCATGGAGAAGATCCGCTCGAACAGGCCAAAGTCGATCACCGCGGCGACCGGTGTGCCGTGGCGGGTCACAATGACGGCGTGGTCTCTCTTCTCGGCGTGGGCGATGGTGTCGCCAAAGTTGGATCTGAACTGCGAGGCGGAGACCGCCTTGTAGACACCGGTCTGGTCGGTCATACCAGCAGTATCGACACCGCGGCGGCGGCGCGGTGCCTTGTGGCCAAGAATCCCACTATTCGGGCCCCCGGCGGTCGAATCAATCACTGGCTCCTCCAGGGGCGCATTTGTCCCCGGTGTAGACCACGGCATTGCCCCTCTTCGACACCGTGACCAGGCCACATTGGTCAGTCCGGGCGACCTCGGCCTGGCCGTAAAGCTTCAGGGCGGCCTCGGTGGGGTGGCCATACGCATTGGGGCCAACCGAAAAGACGGCCAAAGCCGGAGCCAGGGCCCGGCCCAGCGGCTCGGATTGGCGGGCCGAGCCGTGGTGGGCCACCACCACGATCCCGCCGGCGGCATCACCGGCAGCCCTCAGGTCACTGGTCGAGGACAGCAGGGCCTGTTGACCGTCGGACTCGAGATCCCCCAACAGCCAAACGGCCAGGCCGTCGACCCGGGCGAAGATACTGAGGCCAGCGTCATTCGACAGGGAGTCTTCGCCTGCGCCGGTTTTCGTCGGGTTTGACGCCTCCGCCCCGGCGGCGGCATTTCCAGCCGGCACCGAAGGGCAAAGCCGGTCCCATCTGGAAGGGATCAACCAAAGGTCAACCGGCCCAGCCCGGGCCGCTCGGGGGCCAGCCACTGAATCGATTGTGATTTCCTGCGCATTTTCGTGCCTGGCTTGGGCGCTGATTTGGCTGGCTGCGTCCGGCCCACCGCATGGCAGCCCATGAACCAAGGTCAGCCAGTTGCGTCCCCGGACCGCACCTTCTAGGCCGGCCATATGGTCGGCGTGAAAATGAGTCAAGACCACCGCCTCAAGGCGCATCACTTTGAGGCGGGACAAACACCGGTCGACCGCTTCTGGTTCAGGCCCGGCGTCGACAAGCACGGCCGCACCGCCGCCAGCATTCAGGACAACAGCCGTGCCTTGGCCAACGTCGCAAACCGCCACCAGCCAATCAACCGGGGGACCTGGCTCCCACAACCGTCTCAGCTGCTGGCGGCCCGGACCAGCCACCAGCACCACCGCAACCAAGGCCGCAGCCAAGGCCCCCCGGCCGCGAATAGACCACCGCTGCGCCCACCAGGCCAATCCGGCCACCGCCAGTACCACCCCAAGTAACCCCAGCCCTCCGGCCGGGCCGCTGGGCCAGGCGATGGTCGCCATCGGCCAAGTGGCACACCAGCGGGCTACCGTGGCGATCCACCAGGCCGCTAGGCCAGCCGGCCACAGGCCCAGAGCTGCCAACTCCGACGAAAAAGGCCAAACCAGGCAGGTCCACAAGCCGCCCATGGTGGCCACTGGCAAAGCCGGCACAGCCAGCACGTTTGCTACCACCGAAACCAGCGAGGCCTGTCCGGCGAAGATCACGATGATGGGCGCACAGGCCAGTTGGGCCGAGGTCGGCAGTGCCACGGCCTGGGCCAGCCGTTTCGGCATGACCCTCTCCAGTCGAGAGCCCATCCAAGGCGCCAGCAGGATTAGCGAACCGGTGGCCGAGGCTGACATCATCAGCCCATAGGACCGGGCCATATATGGGTCAATCACCACTAGCACCATCACCGCAGCACAAAGCGCTCCCAGGGCGATCCGCCGCCGGCCCATGGCTAGGGCCATCAAGCTGACCCCGGCCATCAACCCGGCTCGCAACACCGACGGCTGCCCGCCGCATAGGGCCGCGAAGCCAGCCAGGATCGCCCCGGCCAGACCCGCCACCGCCGCGCGGGGCAGGCGCAACAACGTCAACAGGCCAAGTACTGCGCTTAGGACAATGGCCATATGCTCGCCCGAGACCGCCGTGATGTGGCTGGTCGACGTGTCCTTCATGGCCTGATCCAAGGCCGCGGGCAAACCGGAACGGTCGCCCACTGTGATTCCAGGCAACAACCCGGCAGCCTCGGCGGGCAGAGGCTCGACCGCCTGGCGCAGCCCGGCCCGCAGGTCGAAGACAACTCGGCGCCATCCCTCAGGCAACACCACCTCCACCACCTGGGCGCTTAGTAGCACCACGCGGGCAGCCTCGGCGCGGCCAGTCAACTCCGCTTTAGCCCTCAGTTTGACCTGGTGACCGGCGGTGATTCGCCCATCTGGACCATCCGGCCAGGTCCAGGCCAGGGTCCGCACACCGCCGGCCTGACCCTCGATGATCAGCCGGTCTGGACCGCCTAGCTGCGAGGTGACCGTCTTGGGCATGGCGTCGACTCTGAGCCAGACTGTCACCAATTCGCCCTGGCTGGCCGCCTTGACCAGGTCGGCTCGCTGGTCCATCAGACCCTGCAACCCGATCGAGACAGCCACCGCCCCGCTGGCCACCGCCGCCAAGGTGATGGTGGCGGCCAGGCCGGGCCGCCCACCCCGCCGCCGCTCAACCACCAGGGCGACCAGTCCGCCTGTCGTTAGGCAGACCCCGCCCAGCAGTACCGGCAGCCGCGGCGGCAACACCCCGACAAAGGCGCTGAGCCAGGCGACCACTGCCGGCAGAACCAGCCGCAAGTCAAACTTGCGGCCGGTCCGGGCCACCTAGAACGCCACCAGGCCGTCAAGCGAAGCGGTCAATTTTGGCCCGATGCCGCTGACCTGCGCCAGGTCGCCCAGGCCACCAAACGGCCCATTGGTTTCCCGGAAGTCGACGATTCGTCCGGCCAGAACCGGTCCAATGCCGGGCAGGGCGGTCAACTCCTCTTGGCTGGCCAGATTGACGTTGACCAGGCCAGACCCGCTTTGGCCGTTGCCGACCGAGCTGCCACTATCACCCCCTATCACCGGTGGCGGCGTCTCGCCTGGCAGCGGGACATAGATCCGTTCGCCGTCGGCAACTACCGCCGCCAGGTTGAGCACTGTTAGGTCGGCTGCGGCCAGCGGCCCGCCGGCCTTGGCCAAGGCGTCTTGAACCCGAGCGCCGGCTGGCAATTCGACCACGCCTGGTTGGTTGACCGCGCCGGTGACATATGCCATGACCGGGCCGGGTTCAGCCTGGCTGGTTGCTGTCTCGTCTAGTGTCGGGCTGGCCTGACCTGATATTTCAATGCCCGATGCCGGCCCGTCAGTTCCCGTCCCGCCTCCAGCCAGTTGCCAGGTACCGACCCCAACCACTAGGGCTACCACAGCCAAGGCCGCGCCCAAACCGGCCGCCGGATGCATGGCCAGGGCCTGGCGGGCCCGGCCTACCGCACCACTGGACCTGGCCTTGGGTTGCAGAGCCGGATCTGCCGCCTCGGCCAGAGATGCCCGCAGCCGCAGCCGTGCCATGACGTCGTCGGCCTCACTCATGGCCGCACCGTATCTAGGCCCGGCTAACCTTGCACCCCGGCCTGTGGACGATGGGAAAACACTGGTGGCCTAGGCCCGCCTAATTCGGCCCTCGCACCGCGAATTGGGTCTGGCCAAAACTGGGACGGGCCGCCCCGGGCCGCCCCGGCCCCTTATGCCAAAGCTCAACCTCGCGGGGAAAGTGGGTTTCACCTGCACTTCTGCCGCGAGATCGAGGTTTGGCACACTCTGGTTCATGCCAAGGCTCAACCTCGCGGGGAAAGTGGGTTCCACCTGTGCTTCTGCCGCGAGATCGAGGTTTGGCACACTCTGGTTCATGCCAAGGCTCAACCTCGCGGGCGCAAGGTGCGCGCTGGTGAACCGAGGGGCGGCGCAGTGTTGTGGTCGGGGTTTGGCTCCGGGCATTTGACCCGAGAAACGCCGGGGCGTTTCCCGGGTCAAGGCGCGTGACCACGATGCTGTGCCGCCCCGGCCTTTCCAGCCAAGGCTTGATCTCGCGGGTATTGAGTTGGGGCGGGTCTAGGCGACGACTAGGTTGACCAGGCCGGGCGGACGGACAATCACCCGCCGGATGTCCCGGCCCGCGACTAGGCGCTGGACCTCGCCGTCGGCCAGGACAATGGCCTGAAGATCGGAGGCCGAAATCTGCGGCGAGACCTCCA
>Ga0123356_10000319_pt1 | contig 55244 bp, 33 predicted proteins | sample TergutEmb28metaG_2_FD_92546 | JGI IMG/M metagenome (GOLD analysis project Ga0123356, IMG submission 92546) | Embiratermes neotenicus P3 segment gut microbial communities from Petit-Saut dam, French Guiana - Emb289 P3 | ecosystem: Host-associated > Arthropoda: Insects > Digestive system > Gut ...
ACCTGCCCAACCGTCGCCCGTGAACTTAATATCTTTTTCATCATATTTCGCATTTGTACCAAGATCCATATCCATTATAAGACCGACATTGACATCTTCCGGCCTCAAACCATCTTGGTTCCTGAAATCTTCCCACACGATATAGACGAATATGTCACCACGTGTCAGTAAAGTATTCTTAACAATAACGGTTTGCTCATCTGTCCCGAGACCGTTGGTATCCTCTACAGCTCTGCTCCAACTGTAATATGGCGTTTTATCACCTGTAGCAATGCTTTGAGTACCTATACGTATCTCTCTAACAGAATACTCATACTTGACGCCCTTGTTATTTTCCAAGGGTAAATTATCAAATGTGGCTGTCCAGTCAGGTGCATTGAGAGTTTCCGTATTTCCTGCTACAGGCAGCCATGGGTTCGGATTTGTTGTATTCGCAAGCCTGTATAATAATTGAACTTCAACTTCTTCCCTCTTTGCAAACGTATTTTGAGTCGCTCCCATTGGAGTTCCATCAGCATTAAACCATTGCTTTGTCACTTTAAGCGAGGTGGTTTCTAGCTTGTTAGATATGCCTACATTCATAGTAGCATGGTTTGTCAGATTGTTTATGTACTGACCTGCACCATTGGTTACTGTGACACTTCCGGAAACGGGTGTAATTGTAACACTCGGCTTGTATGCATGCAGTGTTGAATCATCAACCTCTGGTGATGTGCCAACTTTACATGTACAATTTTCTTCCACAACTCTGAAGAAGTATCGTGTACCGCCGTCATGACGTGCAATAATGTTTTCCCATGTATAGAGTTGATTGGATGGTGCCGTAGTCGGCCATCCTCCATCAGGGCGTTCAATTCTGACCTTGGCAGTATTTGGATTTGTCACTACATCCGATGCATTTTTAACAGGTTCGAGAGCATCTGTCCCTCCAACAACACTATCAGGAATATTCTCCCAAGAACTCGGAGTGTTATCTCTGCTTCGTTGCAAAGCAAGATGTATATGTGTCGGACGTATATCGTTTGCACTTGCTCCGGTATTGCTTAATCCTGTATCATCCCATGTCTTTGTTACAGTCAGGTTAAATCTGATTTTACTATGTGCATTACTAAAAGCAAACGTTTTCGTGACATCCGGGTCATTTTCTGTAGACGGTGACGGCTCTGATTTTTTAGTGGCACTCGGGTCAGTTAGTACAAAATCTGCTGTTGTACGTCCGTTCAAACGATAATATGTATGTGCTTCTTGTTCTAATTCATGATGACCTACTAACTCCTCTACAGAATATGAACTTAAAGTACCATCAGGTTTATATGCGGGAACCCATATAGTTACACCGCTCTCTTGTTGAGCATCAGTAAGCGTAATCGTCATTGTCCGTGTTGGGTCATTATCGCGTGTAATTTTAAATGAAACTCCGCTTACAGGCCGCAAACCGTCACGATTATCATCATCATCCCAAGCTTTAATAATAAAAATCGGTATCATTTCAATTGCGTTTTTGACTCTGCTATTACTTTCATATGTAACAGTAAACCCACCTGTAGCTTTCCCTTTAAAAGCAGGACTACCCGGAAAATCAAAGTCGGGGACTCCAGCACCAATCGGCACGTCTGCCGGAGGCGTCGCAGTGTTGGTATAGTTAATAGTCCTACCATTGATATGCGTTTCAACTAAGCGGTACTCTCTCTCATCCACTCCATCAAAATCATCGTTTTTTGGAAGTATAATCGTTGTTGTGAGTGTTGTTTGATTATTCGAAGTAGTTAATCCGCTTAGCAATGCAGCTTTATTAAATGTTTGTGTTACTAGTACTCCGCCGCTGTAATGCAAATCACTCCAGTCATCCTCAACAGTGCCAAGTACACGATGCTGTACTTTGAATGTAATTTCATCCGGCACCATCATTGCAATGTCATTAATTGCCACACCCGAAGTTGAAGTAGCAGGGTTACCATCAGCATTCACTCTATCCCAAGCTTTTGTAATGCTTGCAGTTTTTGTTTTTAAAGTATTTTGGAAATTGGCGACGAAATCACCGGATATCTCCGCTGCTTGCAGCCTTACGTTACCCATTGCTATCGGGAACGTCGGTGTGCCAGCTGTGGATGATACTCCGTTATTCGCTCCCGGTATATACGACGAATTGTAATGATTATTAACGGGAATTGTCGGTTTCGGCGAAGCGAGTGAAGTGGATGAAGCTGTTATTTGACTGTTGCTCGGGCAAAATTCTTCTACAAAGTACACATAAGGTGCACTTGTAACAGAATATCTGTGTAATGACGGTTGACCGTGTGGAATACGTGTTGTTCCGTCAGCTAAGTAAAGAGAACCAGCTTTTAAGTCATTAGCACGAACTGTATAATTCCAACGTGTTGCTGTTGTATTATATTTCCAATCGATATCTACAAGACTTGTGATATCCTCAAATGCTGTACCCGTTGCGTCAATTGCTCTAAATACCCTTAATGCTACGTCAGGCGGTCTTGTAGCAAATATGTTGTTATTGTCACTTACCCAATCTTTGTGACCACTCAGCAATACTAAATGATTTCTCCCGTCAGTTTTGCCGTCGTATGTGTTTTTAGCCGCATACATTTTGTAGTCAAAGCTGGGGGTTGTATATGGTTGTGACGGGTCAGATGGCGGTGTGTCGGGTCTTGAACCGTCATCAAAAGCCGGTGGAATTGCCGGAATTCCATCAGGATTTTCAGTACTGGGAGGAACTGCTGGAACTCCCTGATTGCTGGAAAATGTATATCCATCCATATCTTCTTGCAGGAAGTATCGATACGGTTGTCCATTAACTCCATATCTGAGCAGTCTGGTGGTTGCACTCACCATTTCTTCAAAATGTACAGTTTGTGTCGGAGCAGCTTTTGTCCATGTAACAGTCTTAGAACCAAGCTTCTCTGGTGCCCCGATATCATCACCGTTAAAGGTCATTACACGCCACAACTCAATTGTCGCTGTTGGAGTAAGACTTTGCGGTGCTTCATCACCATAAGGTCCAAAATACCATTCCTTCGTAAACGACCCTGTAATAATAGGTCCATTGAGATTATACCTATTAGTAACATCCATCATAAAGTCGTTATATAACGGAACAATATAACCTGGTACTCTTGCAGGTTCATATTCAAATGCACGGTATAGAATATATATACCAAAATCGTCATATTTCGGTAGCCTTGCTCGTGTTCCTCGTAATTCCGATGCTACACCTGTGTTAGTTGAGTATTTAAAATCAAACTCTGTTGCTCTGCGTTCCAGTATTGCTCTATTTACAAATGGTGCTACATTACCATTTTCCGAAGAAACTTCTGTGTTAAAACCACCCCTGTGCATATCATCTTGCTTCATTAAACGAAGCGTTATAGTCGGATAGCTGTTAGCAGACAAACCTGCGGGAACATTCTCCCATATCTTTCTGCCGTGCATTTCACGGTTTTCTTCACGTCTATTGATAATTATACCGTTCTCACGTACTTTATTTCCTTCTGCTACGGTTGCACCGTCTCGATTATTCACTGGATCTGTATGTGTAGGAATGGTACGAACCGGTATATTTGTTATTCTTGATGTTTGTGCAGCATCCCATATCCAATTTGGTGCAAGAACCGGTGCAGGTTTTGCTTTTGTTGTATTCCAGTGATATATCTTATACTCGCCCGGACTAGGCATTTGTTCTTCAACGTAGTAGAATATTTCTACACCGTTTTCATATCTTGGAAGCGGATCAAATGTGCATGTCCAATAATAAGTATTGCGGTCTCCACCTGATGTCGTCCAAACATGCCCTGCATATCCGTCACCGTCGTACAGCTTAGTCTTTCCAGTGTCTTTATCATCGTCTGCCGGTTCATCATTGCCTACGTTATACCATAATCTTACATTAATATCAGGGCGATGGCGGGCTTCAAGCACAGAGTTTCTCAACTGTGTGCCTTCGGGAGGCGTAGGAGGTGCCGGTATAGCTCCCATGTCTGTACCTTCTGTACGCGAAACATCATGCCATAGCTTATGAATGGTAAAGTTCCTTATAGTGTCACTACGTTCATTGACAACCTTGTATTCATAAACATCAGGTCGGGGAATAGTGTCCAAGTTTCCAACCACATGAGCAGGGCTTGGGTAGTGGTCACCCCAAGTAGGTGTCATACCAATACTTACTGCGTACTTATGAGGTTCACCATCACCTATATCATCAATAAAGTAATGTGTACCATCTTCAACATCTATTTCAGTGTTATCTGAAAGGATTATTTTTGTTTCACGAATGCGATAATGACGCAATACACCACTTGAGTCATACTTTTCGAAATACCCATGGCCGCTTGCGACACTATCCCATGTTAATGTTGCCGGATCTCCGCTTTGCATTGTTCTAAATGTATGTTCCACTTCCCAAACGTCTTTGTATGGCGGGTAATTTCCTTCACTCTCAATTACAAACTCTACTTTTTGCGGTACTGAAGTATGATATCCACCATCTTTAAATTCCTTCTCAATGTTGATTCTTATCTGACCGGTACGTAAATTTCTGAAGGTATAACTTGTGCGTTCTGTGTTGTGAGATGCAAACACGTCGTAAAAATGTGCGTTTGTCCTTACAAAGCCTATCTTACTTCCAAAATTGTTTGTCCCATATGTTCCAATAACCGGAATTTGAGAAAGCCCATCAGTGCCGGATGTAGCAATGTTCGTAGTATTTCTGTTTGTTTCAGATAATACACTATAATCTGTGATAAACAAGAAGTCTTCGTTCCCTGCGTGATTGCGCCGTACACCTTCTTCAACTACAATATAATTGTTATAGTTTTGAAAAGCAGAACCTTCTGCACCGGCTTGCAAAGGTATATGCCCTATCCAATCTCCTCCGTGTGTCAGTACTGTATGTCCGACTCTTGTCCAATTTCCTGGGCCGGTTGCTCCACCTTCTCTATAATAAAGACCCATTACAACGGGACCTCGGCAATTTTGGTCGCCGTCGTCCGCCCAAACCTTATTTACCGTGACATATCTTCCAACACCGTATGTAGGAGTATTTATGAATGTCCCCTCTACAATTCCAAGCCTTTCAACGCCTGTCGGTATTGGTGGAGGAGTTGGTGGTCTTTCACCATAATTAAAATTGAATGTATTGTGGTATGGGATAACCGGACTCTTTGCTCTCTCTCTGACTCTGTACTCTATTTCACGACCTTGAGCGTCATAGCGCGGTAATCCGGTTATAACAAGCCAATCTCCTGCGGTAGCACCATCAGCAGGGTCTGAGCCTGTCGCAGCAGGCTCGTCTCTTCTCCATGAATTTAAAACGGGAATTGTGAAGTTATCTAACCCGCCGTCATAAGGTCTTCGAAATCCGTTTGCATTTTCCCATAACATTGATATTTTTGGATCTCCCTGAAGCTCACTCTGCAGTATGGGTGTTACTGTACCTGTCGAGCTTACACTTTCAATAGTAAATGTCACAGGCACCCATGGATAGCTTTGAACAATAGTAGGAGGAATCTCAGGAGGGTCACCAGGGTTTGTAACTACTGTATGCAACCCATTCCAAACTTTTCTGATACGCACCTCAGTGTCACCAACCAAAGTATTCGTAAGCAACACATCATTCTCAGGACCTGTTCTACCAAGTCTGTATCTATAGCCGTCAATCAGTACACTTTCCTGCTTTGGTGCAGGCGGAAGTGGGTGTTTAATAGATGCACTGCCGCCGGGAGTTATGTTTATTTTTGTTTCGGTTATTTGATACTCGTACAAAGCACCTTTATCATTATATTTCGGAAGACCTGCAAAAGCGTGTGTTATTTCCATGATTTCTGCACGGAAACCGGTTAATGTGAATTCACCATCTCCGTCGCAATCACAACCGCACGGAGTGTTATCCTCATCCTCATCATCACAAGCACATACTGTCGCACAATTAACGCAATTATTCGCAAGAGGACTTTTCAACATTGCCTGCGGAACTTTTGTCCAAGCTCCCGGACTCGGTCTAGCAGGGCTTGCTGCAGTGTTTGCCGCTTCTCTGTACTCAACAAGAACCGTGACTGACGAATTCATATCCTGTCTTGCCGCCGCAAACCATTTTTTTGTCACAGCTAAGTTAACATCGTTTACACGTAAATTACTGAGTGTTCCTCTGTTAAACAATATGTGCTTAACATCACCGTCACCATCGGTAAACCATTTCTGCGGTGAGTCCGGTGTAAATGATGGATATGTAGCAGTGCCAACATACTCACCCGAGCCGCCGGTACCATAAAGCTCTTGAACATAATAAACGTACTCTTGTCCATCAAGGTCAAATCTTGGCAAAGGAGTACCACCGGTTGTTGTACCTTCCGGATGCAATACACCAAAATTAATGTTAAATGTATTCCCTACAGTGCCAAGTGGTAATTCCTCTCCTTGAACAGGCGATGAGTTTCTATAGTTTCTGCTTGGAATGTCGGGATAACGGTTGAGTACAAATCTTCCGTTTTGCGGACGACTTGTCGAGGCTGCATTATCATCAAGCCATACTTTTGTTGCCCGAAATACAGTATCACCGATTAGCCTGTTTACAACCGTGCCGCCATTATGTGCTCTTATACTAACCTCTGAGAAATTACCGTCATTTTCATAAGTTGCTGCATACTTTACAGTCGAAATCGGAGTAATAGCAGTGTTCGTTTTTCCTCTAAGAGTATTGGTCGGACTTATCTGAAGCTCATTGTTTGTTTGTGTAACAAAATAGTTAAACGGTTGCCCCAGAGCATTAAAAGCAGGCATACCAAGTATTGTTACTTTCCATACCCTAGGAGTTGTTGTAGTGTCAAAAGTTATACTGAGATTTTCAGCCGTTGGGAAGTCTGCACCTCTGCCAACTCCATTAACAAGTGTTCCGCGAGATGTTATAGTTGTGCTCGAACCGACTTGTTGGCTGAGATTAAGCTGTCCACGTAAAAATGCTTCATCCCGCCTCGTTGCATAACTGCCGGGATATGCTGCTGATTCGCCGTCTTTCCAATCAATAAAAATTTCAAATTTTTCTTTTAAAGTACATCTGATAGCATTGTTAACTGTCCCTGTGCCGACAATATAATTTTCTAGTATATAGTTCTCGGCAATACTTAAACCTAAAATATTAGGATTTGCAGGGTCAATATTATTTGGGTCAAATAACGCAAATGTATATGTAACAGTTAATGGACTGCCCGTTGTGTCCCATCTAATGAATGCATCGGTATCTGGGTCGCGTATTTCTGTCGCAGCCAGTAGCTGTCTAGGTAGTGTATATCCGTATGCCCAGAAATTCATCGTTGTTCCCGTTCTTGTTGGGGTAGGTCGCAGAAGTGTTGTTGCAGTTGCTTGTGTAGCTTCCGTTCCATTTACTGTTGCACCCCACTGCACAAGAAGCTCCGCAGTCACAGGCTGAGCAGGCAAATTATTTACACTGTAATACAGTTGCAGTTGTAAATACTCGGGGTTTGGGTCTGTTGAGGGTAATGGCATATTTGGTGTAAAAGCAGGTCTTGTATCTGCATCTACTACGTTGTCATTCCAATTTACTGTTGCTGTATAAGCTGTCGTTCCTCCTGCGGTATTATACCTATACAACTGCTCCGGCTCTGCATAAGGCTCAAAATCAATCGCCGCACCAAACGGCTCAATATCTACCTCTTGCGGAATTATCTCAACTGTTACATATTCACCCTCGTGTTTCTCAGTAAAGCGGTTGTATACAACATTATAAATATCCACATGCCAGGGGTCGATGTGTAGTTCGGGTTCTTCGTCACCGTCTTCCCATGTTTCCCATGCTGCATAGTATGCCTCAAAGTCGGGTGTCGGCATTGGTGGCAGCTTGTCTACATCAAAGACAACCGGTATCTCGAATACTAACCAGTATTTGTTTGCCATCGGGTCGGACACGCCTTCATTTGCACTTGCTGTTGACATGCCGATATTTGCGAACATGGATGCCGATTCTGAGTTTGCCGACATGCCATCATCATCGTTGCATGGTTCGGGTTCCGGTTCTACATTTGCCGAAGAGGGTGAAATTGCCGGTTGCTCCGGATTTGAGTTTGATGAATTTTCCGGTTCAGAATTTGTGGTCGAATTTGAAGTTGAGCTTGACCCCGAATTTGCATTTTCTGTTGCAGGTTCATCTGAACCTGTCGACGAATTTTCGGAAGAATCGGTGTTCGATTTTTCGTCATTTTCACCAAAGGAATTCGAAGAATTACCCTCTGAAACAGGCTCGTTGTTGTCATTTGACCCTGTGTCGTGGTCGCAGGACTCATTGCAGCCGTGTTCCGCGTCGGGATTTTCCAAACCCATTGCACCGTCAGAGTTTGACGTATCTTCGTTATTTGATGCAGATGAGTCAAAATGTACTTTTATTTCGCCTTTTTCGTTAACAATTACCTTCGAACCGGGATAAAATACCCCATAAATGTCAAAAGCGGCGGAGTCATACTCACCCGCCACCGCGCGAAGCACATCTGGTAAAAATACTTCTACCGGAAATGCGTTTTTATCAATTAGGAATTCATACTTTGCATTTAGCTCTGAACCGATTGGAATCGCCATTCCGTCATGTATTGTTTTGTCATTATACTCGATTTCGGGAAACATCCATAGGTCACTAACATCCGGCACCCCTCTGGCAAACATCCCCGGAGTAAAAGAAAACATCTGAGCTACCAGAACAGCCACCATAAACATAGCAGCCACCCTGCTGTACCACAGAGTTTTCCTTCCTATTGTTTTTTTGGTCTCTGCACTACGCTCAACCTTAAGCAGCTCGCTTTTTATAAAAGCCTCAGTGCGTAATCTTTCTTCTTTTTTATCCGGTTCAGACTGCTGGTTGACTCCCCCCGCATTCTTTAAAAACTTCTGATAAAAAAAACGCCTTCCAATGCCAAACATATCATGAATTCCTTTCCATGCATAGATAAGCAAAACACTAGCACATTCGGTGTACTAAATGTGTACCAAATATACTGCAAATAAAGGACTTATATATGTCATAATCGACTAATCTTAACATGCAGTTTAACACTAACGTAGGGAATTGGTTTTTACACAACTACAACAATGTAGATTTTTTCTACATAATTTCACGAGATATGTGTATTGAAGTGTAGAAAAGGTTTGTGCTATGGTGTTTTCATGGAGCATTCATTCTTGACATACGCATAATTTAGGAGTATAATAGCGAGGTAATTAGCTATGAGAGTAAATGAGATACTAAGACTTTTATATGCTGACGGATGGTACGAGCTACAAGGAAAGGCTACGTCTCACATTCAATTAAAGCACCCAATAAAACCCGGTAAAGTAACCGTAGCAAATCATCGTGGGGATTTACCGCCCTACACTCTCAAGAGTATCTTTAAGCAGGCTGGAATTCAACAGGAGCGGAGGAAACAGTAATGAGAAAACTTACATATTATGCCATACTTGAGCCTTCAACAAATGGAAGCTACGGTATATATTTTCCCGATGTTCCCGGTTGTACTTCATTTTGTAAGAGCTTACCCGATGCCGAGAAAATGGCTACAGAAGCTCTGGGAATACATATTTATGAAATGGAGCAAGATGGCGATTTTTTGCCTGATGCAACATTTCCACCATACAATGACATGCCTGACGGGGGCATTATCATGCCTATAACTATCTTCCCTGAAATTGTTAAAAACGACTTGGACAATCGGGCTGTAAAAACAAACATAACCCTGCCTTCTTGGTTAAAAGACTGGGCAGGAACAAAAGGAATAAATCTTTCTCAGACACTTCAAACTACACTAAAAGAAATGTACAATGCAACCAATTGAAGTCAGAAGCAGGAAGCCATTGGATGCTTCGTTTCGCACGTTTATACATGTCGGGTTTAATAACTCGCTATATTTTCACATTTATTAAAGCGTGCTTAAATAAGTTATTGTATCCTCAAAAAAACATCGTAGATTGGCTTCTTGAAGAATAATGTTAAAAACTGCTTACCTCATACATAGCTTACTCCGATTGCTTTATCTGTATCTGAGATTGGAAAAATATCATCTGATAAGCATATTACACAACCTTCGCCTCGTTTAACTCCTTGCAACCTGTCAAGCTGTTTAAAAGCAGTTATATCACTCAAGCTGCAGTTTATGTGCTTCTTTATTTCTACAGGATGTAAAGTGTCGCCACGTTTGATTATTAAATCGATTTCGTTGCCATCCTTGTCTCGAAAATAAAAAAGGTTAATGTTCGGTGTTATGCCTTTTACATTTGTCCACGACTTTATTATTTCGCCGATTACAAAGGTTTCAAACATAGCACCTGACATCGCACCATTCTGTAAAACCTGTACATTATCCCAACCTAGTAAATAACCAGCCAGCCCTGTATCCAGAAAATAAATTTTTGGTGTTTTGATTGTTCTTTTAAGAATATTATTATGGTAAGGCTTTAAAAGAAAGACAATATTTGAAGCAATCAAAACCGAAAGCCATTTATCTGCTGTTTGAAGACTTATACCTGTATCCTTCGCGACATCTGTAATATTAAGCAATTTCCCTGTTCGTGCTGCTATTGCAATCATAAATTTCTCAAATTGCATTATATTACCAACCTGTCCAAGCTTTGAAACATCACGGTCAAGATATGTTCTGATATAACTTGAATAAAACCTTGCCCAATCAGAACCGGATGCAATAATCTCCGGAAAAAAGCCACGCCATATATTTTCCCAAATTTCAGTATAGCTGAGTTGTTTTGGTTTACGTTTTGCAAAATATTCAGTAGTCGGAACAAACTCTTCGCAGAAGGTGTCACCGGTAATTTCGCGGATTGATAAACCATATAAGTCTATCAAATTGATTCTGCCCGCCAAACTCTCTGTTACATTTGACATCATCTCATAACGCTGTGAACCGGATAAAATGTAAGCTCCTTTAGCATTTGTTTTATCAACAGTCATTTTAATGAAAGGAAAAAGTGACGGTGCATATTGAATCTCATCAATAAAAACAGGCGGTGGGAACTGTTTAATAAACTCTTCAGGATAATCAATAGCAAGTCTTAAAACCCTACTGTCATCCATAGTGACTTCCTTATGCTCTGTAAAAACCGTACGCAATACCGTTGATTTTCCAACCTGCCTTGCTCCAGTCACACAAAGAGCACCCTTTTCATTTACTGCATCTTTTAACACGCTTTCAATATGTCGCTGTATATACATAAAAACACCTCTATCGGCTAATCTTAAACACCATGTTAATTATAGCCGATTGTACACAATTAAGCAACAACTAATTAAAAAGCAGTTTCTTTATTTTTGCTCTGACAACGGAGGATTCAAAGGGTTTTGGGATGTAGTCGGCGGCACCTAGGGAGAGTCCTTTTGCCATTGCTTCGGGGGTTGTTAAACCTGAGATAAATACTACCGGGATGTTTTTGGTTTTTTCCTGCTGCTTAAGCTGTGTAATAACCTCATAGCCGTCCATCTCCGGCATTAGAATGTCCAGCAGTATCACGTCGGGCATATGCTCCTCTGCCATTTCTGCCGCATCTCTGCTGTCTCTTGTTACAAAAACACTGTATTCATCTCTGAGAAAATGAGTCAGTGCAATTATATTACTTTTCTCATCGTCAACGATAAGAACTCCTTTTTTCTCACTCTTATCAAGCTCCGTCTTTTCAATAGCAAAAGCTTTTGTCGGCATTAGGAAGCTAAGCAGGCAACGCCATAAATCCCATGTTTGAAACGGTTTTCCGATACAGTCCATAAAACCGTTTCTTTTGTAATCCGCCAAATCCTTTGTCATTACATTTGCGACAAGTGCAACAATCGGAGTCCCTGTACCCAGGGCATTTATTCTGGATGTAGCCTCAAACCCATCCATAACAGGCATTTGCGTGTCCATAAGAATTAAATCAAATGGTTTTTCATCCTTTTTTAACCTGTCGACTACAATCCTGAGTCCTTCAAGACCATTTTCGACAATTACCGATTTAAGACCTACACGCCTTAAATGCTCCTCAATAACACGCTGGTTCAGCTGATCATCCTCACAGACCAGCACCTCGCCGTTAAACATCGGCTTCTCGACACTGTCCGGAACATCCTCACCAAATACATCATCAAACAAGCTGTCGCTTTTTGTTGTTGGCAGCTTCATTTCAATGCTGAACTTACTGCCCTCACCAAGCTTACTCTCCGCTGTAAGAGTACCGCCCATAAGCTCAACAAGGCTCTTGGTTATCGGAAGTCCGAGTCCTGTACCGGTATCTACCCTCATCACTTCCTTGCCGATTTGAACAAAAGGATCAAAAATACGCTCAACATACTCTTCCGTCATGCCTATTCCGGTATCTTCAATATCAAACCGTACCACAGAAAACTCATCATTTGAACTTACCTGATTAGCCGAAAGAGAAATTGTGCCTTTTTCTGTAAATTTAACAGCATTTGAAAGAAGGTTTAAGATTGCCTGATAAAGTCTGACAGGATCTCCCAAAAACTGCTTATCCTTAAGAGATTCATCTACACTGATATTAAACTTAAGCTTCTTTTCATTTATCGGCTTTGAAATCATCGTTTGACAGTTACCCATAACATTACTCAGCCTAAATGAAATATTCTCCATTTCCATTTTGCCCGCTTCGATTTTAGAAATGTCCAAAATATCGTTAATTACACGCAGCAAAATTATAGTGCTGTCTTTAATATTTGTTAAATAACCGCTCATTTCAGGTGATATATCACCGACAAGAGCAGCCTCCGTCATTCCCATAATGCTGTTCATGGGTGTCCTTATTTCATGACTCATATTCGCAAGAAACGCAGATTTATCACGCAATGCGGCATTAGCGGTGTCCGCTGCTTTTTTCAGTTCCTCTTGAGTTTTAAGTAAATCCTCTGTTCTGGAAACAACAATTTTCTCAAGGTTTTTACGATACAAACGCAGCTCCAGATGGAAATGAACCCTCTTGAGCAAAATCTCCGCCGCAATAGGCTTAAGAATATACTCAACAGCACCCAATTCAAGTGCCTGTTCTTCTTTTTTACGGTCATCAACGCCTGTTAAGAAAATAACGGGAATATCCTGCCATTCCGGATTAGATTTCATTGATTCAAAAAACGCAAACCCGTTTACCTCCGGCATTTCCAAATCAAGTAAAATTAAATCGGGAATCTTCTCTTGCATATGCTCATAAGCTTCCTTTGCCGACGGAGCAACCCTGACATTATACCTTCCGTCAAGAATATCCCTAACAACAGCCAATACCACAATACTATCGTCAATAACAAGAATATCACTATTAACGGTTATATCATGGTTATATCCTTTATTACTTTCCATCAAAAACACCTTCTTCTACACCGGCATTACATTATTCCTAAAAGATATTCTAGGAATTGTACCATAACATTCAATTAGTGTATATATAATTTTATCTTTTTACGGATATTTTCACCGACATTTTCCGCATGTGTAATAATAGCAATGTAATATCAATTTTAATTGTATAAAATACTATACCCTTTTTACTTATTATATTGTATAATGCTTTAGAACGAAAAATAAGATGAATTAGAAAAGAGGTGGAAAATGGCTGATTTGGGTATAAATAACGAGCTTCCGGTATATCTGTTCCATCAGGGTACAAACTACCGGGCTTTTGAATTTCTCGGATGTCATTTCGACAGAAAAAAAGGAAAAGCTGTTTTCAGAACATGGGCACCAAAAGCAAAATCCGTACATTTAGTCGGCGATTTCAACAAGTGGGGTGAGAAAGAACTCCTTATGGAACGCATATCAGACGGCGGCGTATGGGAAGCTACTGTTGACGGTGTCGTGGAATATCAACGCTATAAATACGCAATAACATCCGGTAAAGACGGAACTGTCCTAAAATCCGACCCGTATGCATTCATGTCGGAAACAGAAGACCGCACCGCTTCAATCGTCTTTGACCTTAACGGTTATAAATGGGGAGACAGCAAATGGCAAAAGGATGTAGAAAAACAAGATAATCTCGACTTCCCGATGAACATTTACGAAGTACATCTCGGCTCATGGATGCGAAATTCCGACGGACAAGCATTCAGCTATATAGAGCTTGCTGACCGCCTGATACCGTATATTAAAGAAATGAACTACACCCACATTGAGCTAATGCCCATTATGGAGCATCCCTTCGGCGGCTCATGGGGCTATCAAATCTGCGGATTTTATGCACCAACCTCCAGATACGGCAATCCGCATGACTTTATGAAATTCATTGACCTGTGCCATCAGGCAGGAATCGGCGTTATCCTCGACTGGGTGCCGTCTCATTTTCCAAAGGATGAGCATGGTCTTATAGAATACGACGGCGGACCGCTATACGAATGCCACGGAGCCGACAGAATAGAAAACTGGGAATGGGGCACCCGCTGCTTCGATTACGGCAGAACGGAAGTGCAGTCATTTTTAGTATCAAACGCAATGTTCTGGCTGGATTTATACCACGCCGACGGTTTGAGAGTTGACGCAGTCAGCTCCATGCTCTATCTCGATTATGGCAGAAAAGCAGGTGAATGGACACCAAACACCAACGGCGGCAACGAAAACCTCGATGCAATAGCATTTATACGAAAACTCAATAAAGCAATATTTGCCGAAATACCACATGCAATGATGATAGCTGAAGAATCCACCGCATGGCCACTCGTAACAAAACCGATTCATGACGGCGGACTCGGCTTCAACTTCAAGTGGAACATGGGCTGGATGAACGACATGCTCGAATACGTCGAGGTCGACCCGCTCTACAGAAGAGGCATCCACAATAAAATTACATTCTCATTCTTTTACGCATTCTCCGAAAACTTCGTACTCCCGCTGTCACATGATGAGGTTGTCCATGGCAAAAAATCACTCCTCAACAAAATGCCCGGCGACTACGAAACCAAATTTGCCGGCTTAAGAGTATTTTTAGGCTACATGATGACACACCCCGGCAAAAAACTCACCTTCATGGGAGCAGAGTTCGGACAATTCAGAGAATGGGACACCGACACGGGACTCGACTGGCTGCTCCTCGAATATCCGATGCACAGCAATCTCAAAAACTACGTCAAGGAGTTGGGTGCATTCTACCTTAAAACTCCTGCATTATGGGAAATTGATTTCTCATGGGACGGCTTCAAATGGATAAGCGACAGTGACCGCGACCAAAACACAATAGCTTTTATCCGCACAGACAAAAAAGGCAACAACAACATCTCATTGATTAACTTTTCTCCAATTATGAGAGACGATTACAGAATAGGCGTCCCCGAGCCCGGCACATACACAGAAACATTCAACTCAGACCTGACGGAATACGGAGGTTGGGGACATAAAAACCGCAAAGAAATAATCGCCGATGAAATACCCATGCACGGCTACCCCTACAGCGTAACCCTGACAGCCCCGCCACTTGCAATAGTTTGTATTAAGCTGAAGAAATGAGGTTTATAAATAATGAGAATATCTGAGCGAAAGGAATGCATAGCAATGCTTCTTGCAGGCGGCAGAGGGTCGAGGCTCAAAGCCCTTACCGAGCACGTAGCAAAGCCTGTTGTTACATTCGGCGGAAAGTACAGAATTATCGACTTTCCGCTTACCAACTGCGTCCGTTCCGGTATTGATACCGTCGGAATAATGACACAGTACCAACCACTTTTACTCCACGAATATATCGGCAAGGGACAACACTGGGACCTCGACTTATTACACGGCGGCGTCTCAATACTCCCGCCGCACAGCAAGCCCGGCAGCACAGCCTGGTACAGCGGCACGGCAAACGCCGTATATCAAAACCAAAACTTCATCGAATCCTTTGCACCCGAATATGTACTCGTGCTCGCCGCAGACCATGTTTATAAAATGGATTACAAAGTAATGCTCGATTACCACAAGAGCGTTGATGCGGACTGCACAATTGCAGTTATTGAAGTACCTATTAAGGACGCAAGCCGCTTTGGTATTCTCAACACAGCAGAGGATGACAAGGTAGTCGAATTTGAGGAGAAGCCTGAGCACCCGAAAAACAACCTCGCATCCATGGGTATCTATATATTTAACTGGCGTTCATTAAAAAGTTACCTAAACGACGATGAAAACGACCCGAACTCAAAGCACGACTTCGGCGGTGATGTACTTCCCGCTATGCTCAGAGACGGGCTAAAACTTTTTGCTTATCGCTTCGACGGCTACTGGAAGGATGTCGGAACCGAAGAAAGCCTCTGGCAGGCAAACATGGATTTACTTGATGACCTGCATCTCGGCTTTGAGGACTGGCACATCTTATCAAAATCAGCGGGCAGACCCCCTCATTTTATTGCCGAGACCGGTGATATTAAAAACACACTTATCACAGAGGGTTGCGAAATATACGGAAGCGTCGAAAACAGCATTCTTTCCGTTGGCGTCATAGTCGAAGAAGGTGCGGTTGTTAAAGACAGCGTTATAATGGAAAATGCCAGAATCGGCAAAAACGCAGTCGTAAACTATGCAATTTTGGATGAGGATACGGTTGTTCCCGAAAGCTCAATAGCCGGTGAATCACGTGAAAGCGGCGGAAGGCTTAACCTTTACTCAACGGGTGCCAACTTTGAGAAAATATCCATGGAAGGAGGGCATTCATAATGGTAGGACTATGTTTATCAGACCCCCATCCCGACAGAGCGGGCGACGGCAGCACAATAAGAACACTATCGGCGGCACGTTATGCCGGCAGATACCGCCTTGTTGACTTCATGCTCTCAAACATGGTTAACTCTAAAATTTACACAATAGGAATGATACTCAACAGCCACTACCAATCCTTAATCAGCCACATAGGAATGGGTAAGGACTGGGATTTGGCTCGTAAATCAGGCGGCGTATACTTTTTCCCGCCCTACTTTGCAGACGACAGAAGAAGCGTAAACAACGAACTCGACGGACCGCTGCAAAGAGCCGCAGAATACCTGACAGAACTAAAAACGGAATACGTTCTGTTAGCCGACAGCAGCATTATCTACAACATGGATTATCGCAAAGCTTTTGATGCACATAAAAAAAGCGGTGCCGACGTTACCGCAATTTATACCAAAAAGAAAATAACACCCGGCGAAAGAGAAAACACAGTGTCCTTCACAATCTCGGAAGAGAATAAAGTCACAGGTGTAGGCTTATCACCGCCAAATGCCGAACTTGTAAACGCCTCACTCGGTGCGTATATACTGCATAAACGCCACTTTATTCAACTTACTGCAGCAGAAAAAAACTGCGGAATGCTCCGCTTTTCAAGAGTATTACTTGCAGACGCATTAAACAGACTCAATGTAGAGGCTTATGAGTTTAAAGGCTACTCGGCACATATCTGCTCAGTTGAAACCTTTTTCCACTATAATCTGGATATAATTGAAATGGACAACAGAAACGCATTGTTTGATTTTGAAGGAAGGCAGATATTCACAAACCGCAGAGACTCTCTCCCGACAAAGTACGGAAAGCAGGCGGATATCAAAAACTCTGTTATATCAGACGGATGTCAGATTGACGGCACGGTAATAAACAGTGTAATATGCCGTAATGTTAAAGTTGCTGCCGGTGCGGTAATTAAGAACTGTGTCCTGCAGGATGATACAATAGTTGAAAAAAACGCATCACTCGATTGCATTATAGCCGACAACTCGGTTATAATCTCCGAGAATCGAAACATGATGGGATATCGGACATATCCGGTATACATAGAGCGGGGAAGAGTGATTTAACAAAGGCGAAAAGCCGCGCGATGAAAATTTAGGAGGTTACGCATATGCCCAGAAAGAAAAAAATGAAAATACTAAATGCGGTATCGGAAGTAGTGCCATTTCTTGCAACAGGAGGAATGGGACAGGTCGCAGGTGCACTCTCAAGTACACTTGCCGAAACAGATAAATCTCTCGATGTTCGCGTAGTAGCACCCCTGTATGCAAAGTTTCGCGACAAATATGAGCCGCAAATGAAATTCCTCGGAGCCACAGAGGTTAGCCTTGCATGGCGAACACTCTATTGCGGTGTATTTGAGCTCTCACATGAAGGCGTCACATATTATTTCATAGATAACAGACGTTACTTCGACAGAGAAAATGCCTACGGCTATGTGGACGACGGCGAACGCTTCGCATTCTTCTGCAAGGCTGTGTTTGCTATGATTGAAATATCAAAATGGGTACCTGATGTAATACACGCACATGACTGGCAGTCTGCACTCGTGCCGATTTACCTGAAAACACATTTCTTTGAAAAATACGGTGCTATCAAAACCGTGTTTACTTTGCATAACATGGAATATCAAGGACAAATGCCCGGTTATATACTCCATGATATATTTGATTTATCAAACGACAACAAAGACATCGTCTGGTATGACCACTGCATTAACTTAATGAAGGGTGCAATTGTCTGCTGCGACAAACTAACAACCGTCAGCCCGTCCTATGCAGAGGAAATCCAATCCACCGGCGGCTACGGTCTCGAGCCGATTATCCGCGAGAACTCATACAAGCTATGTGGAATAATCAACGGTATAGACACCATCACATACAACCCCGAAACAGACCCGCTGCTCGGCAAAAACACATACACAGCAGATGACCTTAAAGGAAAAGCCGCAAATAAAAAGAAGCTTCAAAAGTTCTTTAATCTTCCGAATGCTCCCCGCAAAATGCTTATTTGCATAGTATCAAGACTCGTTTCACACAAAGGCATCGACCTTATAACATACATGCTCGACGATTTGCTTAAGTTGGATGTCCAGTTTCTGCTCCTCGGCACAGGAGAGCATGCATACGAACTGTTCTTTGAAGAAAAATCAGTCAGTAATCCCGAAAAAGTTGCAGTCAGCATAGCGTTTAATCCCGAAATTGCGGGAATGATTTACGCCGGTGCCGATGTATTACTTATGCCCTCACGCAGCGAACCGTGCGGACTTGCACAAATGATTGCATGCCGTTACGGAACAATACCCATAATCCGCAAAACAGGCGGACTCGGCGATACAATCACAGACTGCCGCTTAGGCGACGGCAACGGCTTTGTCTTCGAGGACTACACCGCCCAAGCCCTGATGGATACCGTAAACGCTGCACTCGACCTGTACACATACCACGCAGCAGACTGGACAAACCTTGTAAAAGCAGCAATGCAGGTAGACTTTAGCTGGGATTTATCCGCAAAAGAGTACAGCAAACTATATCGCTCTCTGGAGGGGTAATATATTAATGTATATTTTTGACGAATACGATTCGTATTTCCGAAGCCCGAGCGGGGCAATAAAAGCACCCGGCACCGTTACATTACAAATTAAACTGCGTAGAGGCGACGCAACAAACCCCAGAGTCTGCCTCTATCCTGACGGTGACATTGCAAACGAAGTAAATATGATTTTTATGCATGTTGAAGGTGCATACGATGTTTATAAACTCGACATGCACATTGACCGCACCGGTTTGTATTGGTATCATTTCTTAATTGATACCGCTGACGGTGATATGTATGCAATACCAGAGCATGCGGGCGGTGCTTTTCAAATCACAGCCTTTGCACCCGATGCAGCTCAGCCCGATTGGATTAAAGGCGGCATCATCTATCATATTTTCGTCGACAGATTTTTCGGTGACGGACAACTGAGACTCAAGCAGGGTGCAGTCCCCAGAAGTGACTGGGGCGGTTGCCCGTATTTTGAACCCGACGAAGAAGGAATAATGCGAAATAACGACTTTTTCGGCGGCAATCTGTACGGAATTATCGAAAAGCTCCCGTATTTAGAGAAGCTTGGTGTAACATGTATCTATCTTAGCCCGATATTTGAAGCAGACTCAAACCATAAATATGACACCGGTGACTTCATGAAGGTTGATGCGGCATTCGGCGGCGATGAGGCACTTGAAAAGCTGTGTAAAAAAGCCGCAAAAAAAGGCATGAAGGTCATCCTCGACGGTGTATTTAACCATGTCGGCAGCAACAGCGTTTACTTTAACCGCTATGACCAATATGACAGTGTGGGTGCATATCAAAGTCCAAACTCGCCATACCGTGACTGGTTTACCTTTAACGAAGACGGAACATATGAAGCATGGTGGGGCATAGAGCTTTTACCTGCCGTCAACAAAAGAAATGAGCAGTATAAGGAATTTCTCTGCGGCAAGGATGGCGTTATTGCAAAATGGGCAAACAAAGGTGTTTCCGGCTGGCGGCTCGACGTTGTCGACGAAATCCCTGACATTCTATTAGATCCGCTCTGTCAGGCAATGAGACGGGAAAAACCCGATGTCTATATTGCAGGCGAGGTTTGGGAAGATGCCTCACATAAAATCGCATACAGTGTCCGGCGTCGTTATTTCCTTGGCGGACAGCTTAATTCCGTAACGAACTACCCGCTCAAAAATGCAATCATTGCATGCGTCAAAGACAGCGATGTCGCAAGGCTGGCATATACAATAGACTCAATATGCAGAAACTATCCGAAAAACGTACTTGATTCGCTTATGAACATAATAGGTACTCACGATACAATGCGTATACTGACCGTTCTGAGCGGAGCTGATTTCCCCGAAGGCAGACCCGCAATGTCATTCTTTAAACTCTCGGACGATGAGCTTGCACTTGCGAAAAAAAGACTCAAGCTCGCATCAATATTGCAATTTACTTTACCTGGTGTCCCTTGCGTTTACTACGGCGACGAAGCCGGAATGGAAGGCGGAGCCGACCCGTTTAACAGAGTTTGTTATCCTTGGGGAAAAGAAGATAAGGACATGATTTCCTGGTATAAAAAGCTTGCAGAACTACGGAAAAAGCACAATTGCTTCATTGACGGCGAGTATACATTAATAGAAGCAAGAGACGGACTGTTTGCATTTACAAGAGGCGAAGGAAAAAAACGTGTTTTAACGGCAATCAACGTTTCAGATAATGACAAAACCATTACTGCATCAGGATTTACTTTCGACTTATTACGAAACGAAAAAGCGGATGCATTAAATATTAAAGCAAATGAGGCAGGTATGTTTAAATGTTAGATTCAATAAACAACAATGAAGGAAGCCCAAAATTAAATTACAGTGATTCGCAAATATTCTCAATGCTGTTTCTCGACAAGCTCGAGGTAGTAAGGGGACTTACAATCGACACCGCTAACGCCGACGATTGTTATATCGCCCTTTCGTCTCTGATTAGAGACCAAATAATGAAGCAGCGTACGAGAAGTAATGCCCGTATATACAAGCAGGACAAGAAGAAGCAAATCTACTACTTCTCACTCGAATTTCTGCTTGGACCAATGCTTGAGCGTAATATAATGTCGCTTGGGCTCAAGGATGTCTGTGAAACAGCACTTAGAGACCTCGGACTCGACCCGCAGGAAATATACAATGTCGAGCTCGACCCCGGACTCGGAAACGGCGGTCTCGGCAGACTTGCAGCTTGCTTTATGGACTCGCTCGCATTTTTGGGCATTCCCGGCAACGGCTGCACAATTCGATATAAATACGGACTATTCGAGCAAAAAATCGTTGACGGTTTCCAAGTGGAAATGCCTGATAACTGGCTGAAAATCGAGTCGGTCTGGGAAGTTAAAAAGCCCCATAAAGCCGTGCTGGTCAAATATTTCGGCGACATCCGCGAGGAACATATAGGCGGCAGAATTCATTTCAACCACGAAAATTATGAATCCGTCATCGCCATGCCTTACGACGTACCCATCCCGGGACACGAAAGCGGAACAGTCAACACTCTCAGACTTTGGAGTGCAGAAGCCACACAGCAGTTTGACTACGGCTCATTCTCAAGCGGTGATTACCTAAACGCAGTTTCCCGCAAATATTCGGCAGAAGCAATTTCCGAAGTATTATATCCCGACGATTCAAACTATGAAAACCGTATGCTACGCTTAAAACAGCAATATTTCTTTGTATCAGCAGGCTTGCAAAGCATCCTGACACATCACAAAAAACACTACGGCACAATCGAATGCCTGCATGAATATGCTTCAATACACATAAACGACACCCATCCGGCACTTGCCGTACCCGAGCTAATGCGTCTGCTTATGGATGAAGAAGGACTCGGTTGGGATAAAGCATGGGATATTACCGTTAAAACAATTTCCTTTACAAACCACACTGTTATGCCCGAAGCACTTGAATGCTGGTCGGAGGACTCGTTCCGCCATCTTCTGCCCCGTATATATATGATTGTCCATGAAATAAATGAACGTTGGTGTGCACTGCTTAACGAAAAATTCAACGGAGACATGGGCAGAATTTCAAGGATGGCAATTATCAGCCACGGCTCTATTGCAATGGCATATCTCGCTCTTGTTGGCAGTCATGCAATAAACGGGGTTGCACATGTTCATAGTGAAATACTAAAAACAGAGCTTTTCCGTGACTTCTATGAAGTATTCCCCGAACGATTTACAAACATGACCAACGGAATAGCACACAGAAGATGGGTATGCAAAGCAAATCCGAAGCTCAGCGACCTTATCACCGATACAATAGGACCCGAGTGGATTAAAGAGCCCCTGAAGCTGCAGCTCCTCGATGAAAAAGGAGCGGTCAGGGACAATGCATTCCTCGAAAAAATGCGTGAAATCAAACGCTACGATAAGCAGCTGCTTGCAAAATATATTGAAGAGCATAATGGAATCAAAGTAAATCCGGACTCGATTTTTGACGTACAGGTAAAAAGGATCCATGCATACAAACGCCAGCTCCTGCTGCTCTTAAACATCGTTGACCTGTATTATGAAATTATCGACAACCCGAACATTGACGTTGTCCCGAGAACATACATCCTTGCAGGAAAAGCCGCACCAAGCTATCACTTTGCCAAGGAAGTAATTAAGTTCACATCTGTACTCGGTGAAAAAATCAATAACGACCCGAGAGTAAAGGACTTAATTAAAGTAGTATTTCTCGAGAATTATCGTGTATCACTTGCAGAAAAAATCTTCCCGGCAACCGATTTAAGCGAGCAGATTTCTACAGCCGGTAAAGAAGCATCGGGCACAGGAAACATGAAGTTCATGATGAACGGAGCCGTTACAATAGGAACCTATGACGGTGCAAATATTGAAATATTCGAAGCAGTCGGCAAAGGAAACTACATTCCGTTCGGCTTAACAGTACCCGAAGTTTTTGAGCTGCAAAGAAATCATAGCTACAACAGCCGCGAGTTCCTCTCAAACCACACAAGACTTAAAAGAATAGTACACGATTTCATAAACTCAGACTGGAAAAACGCACTTGAAGCCGATTTCCCGTATATTTTCGACTCACTTATCACCCACAATGACGAGTTCTTTGTTCTAAAAGACTTCGATTCATACATAAGAGCACAAATGGACTCAACATCCTTATACAAGGATCAAGACAAATGGTCGCAAATGGCAGCAATGAACATAGCTCACTCCGGCTGCTTCTCCAGCGACGAAGTAATAAGAAAGTATGCAAAAGAAATCTGGCATGTAGACGTGTAGAGGTATTTCATATGGAACTAAGGCGTAAATTCCCCCGCTCATCCGGTGTATTAATGGCTATCCCCGCACTCCATGGTCCGTTCGGAATCGGAGTTATGGGTGTTGAAGCCATGGAGTTTATCGACTTTTTGCATAACTCACAATTTCATGCATGGCAGATACTGCCAATCGAACAGGCAAGCATGTGGTGCGGCTCACCATATAATTGCCTCTCGGCATTTGCCGGAGAACCAATGCTCATCGACCCGAGAGCACTGCATGAAATGGGACTCGTCACCGATGACGAGCTGTACGAGCGTATGGAAGGCATGAGCGATGAAAGTATCGAGTACGAAAATGTACGCGAGAAACAGCAAAAGCTTCTGAGAGCAGCATTTTCACGCAGAGCAGACGATACCTACAAGGAGTTTAACCCCTTCTGGCTAGATGAATATGCTCTGTTCATCTCCATAAAACAGCACAATAACTATCAAGCTTGGTATCAATGGGAGGATGCCGGACTTCGCAGCCACGATAAGCACACACTCAAGGATTATAAGCAGAAACTGAGCGAAGAAATCGAGTATTACAAGTTCGTTCAATGGCTGTTTGATAAACAATGGAAAAAGCTCCGCTCCTATGCCGCCGAAAAAGAAGTTTCCTTCATAGGTGACATGCCGATTTACCTATCAGACGACAGTGCAGAGGTATGGAGCAGACGGGAGCTTTTCGGAGCGGACGAAAACGGCAAATTCGATGCAATAGGAGGCGTTCCGCCTGATTATTTCGCACCCGACGGACAACGCTGGGGAAATCCGATATATAACTGGAAGCTAATGAAAAAAGAAAACTACGCATGGTGGGTAAGCCGCCTGAGAGCAGCACTCGAAAGATATGACGTAGTTCGCCTCGACCATTTCAGAGGCTTTGAAAGCTACTGGCGTATCCCCGGCGACTCAGTTACAGCGAAAAAAGGCAAATGGGCAAAAGGACCCGGAATGCAGCTTATTAATACTCTTGAAAAATCATTGGGCGATTTGTCATTATCAGTTATCGCCGAGGACTTGGGAATAATAGATAACAATGTAGAAAAGCTTATAAAAGACTCGGGTTTTCGCTGCATGCGAGTCTTGCAATTCGGCTTCGGCGGCGACGGTGTCCATCTCCCCCACAACATCCCCGAGGAATCAACAGCCTACACAGGCACACATGACAACACGACATTTCTCGGCTGGCTCTTTGATATCGGACACGAGGAAAGAGAAAAAGCTCTGTTCTATACAGGCTTCAACGGTGATTGGACAATCGGAGGACCAAACTGCCCCGTAATGAAATCATGGCTGCACACCCTCTTTATGACCCCCGCCTCAATAGCAATCATCCCAATCCAAGACATGCTCGGCTACGGAGCGGACACAAGAACAAACACCCCCGGAACAGACTCCGGCAACTGGCGTTTTAGAATCCGCGAAGGCGTACTAAACGAAATAGATATAGGCTTCTACAGCGAACTCCACAAAACCTACCAAAGAGAAGACCCCCTAAAAACCTTCAAACCAAAAAAGAAAAAGAAAAAACCCTCCGAAGAAGACTACCTCTACTACTCAAACCCAATAGAATTCGACAACCCCGACGAATACGAACAAGAAAACGAAACCATTTCCACGGCTACACTCTCTACGGTAACACCGTAGTCACCCGCAAGTTTAATAAGCCTATCTCTTCCCAGCACTTCAAATAGCTCCACAACTGCTTGCGGTGGAACTGTTGCCATTGTGGTGCTTATGAATGGCTTTATTATTTTCGCAGCTTCTGATGCCTCGGAAGCTGCTTCGTCGATTTTGCCTTTTGCTTTTCCAATTGCACCGGCAAGCTTATCATAATTGATATGATTTATAGTGATTGAGATTTTATACTTTCCTCTATCGTCCGCTCCATTATCCTCAATAACATTATCGCCTATCTCCAATGCAGAGAGCGAAACCCCGTACTCACCCGCAAGCTTTTTTATCTGGTGTTTTAATATTGATGGGTGTTCAACCGCTTTCCTCAGTACAAAAGGATTAAGCAATATACCCATACCCAATGTACTGAAAAGCGACACCAAAACCCCATGCTCCTTCCTCTTTTGAACATGCATTGTCATCACACCATAATCAATATCCTCAATCACCGCAAAAACCTGTATCATAATACTCCGGTTCCTCATAACTGTAATTTATAGCTTTTGAATATGCTTGATTATATAGTAATGACTCTGCTAACGCAAATATTGTGGCACCGTAAAATCTTGACAAATCCCACACATCTATGTTATTATAACATCCAATGTTAAATTAACATAGCTTTATGGAGATTATGTCATGTACAAAAAACGACATATAGAAGACGCTGTTCTAAAAAGAGCAAAAGCTAAAGGTGCTGTTGTTGTTACCGGAGCAAGACAAGTTGGCAAAACTACATTAATCTCAAATCTCAAGCCGGATATTCCAAAAATCACGCTTGATGACTTGCCGACCAGACAGCGAGCACAAAACTCTCCCTCTACTTTTTTTAATATAACACCACCGCCTATATTTGTTGATGAAGTGCAATACGCACCGGTAATTTTCCATTATATTAAAATCCTTCTTGACGAGAGCCAAAGAAAAGGTGATTTTTTTCTTACAGGCTCTCAGAGTTTTGAATTAATGAATAATGTAACCGAAAGTCTTGCAGGCAGAGCCGGTATTCTGGAGCTATTTGGGCTGTCACTTAGAGAGATATTTAATGAAACATGGACAAAGCCTTTTATTCCGACGCTAGAATATCTGCAAGAACGCAATACACAGAAAAGAAAACCAAGTCTCCCTGAAATTTGGAAGACGATTCATCGCGGCACTTTACCTGAGCTTGCACTCAATGATGATTTGGATTGGGCAGATTTTTATGCTGATTATATCAAAACATATATCGAAAGAGATGTACGAAAGCTGACGCAAGTCGCAGATGAAGACAGTTTTTACCGCTTTATGACTGTTTGTGCAGCAATGTCGGGTCAGCTTCTCAATATGTCGTCAATCGCAAATGATATTGGAATCAGTATACCAACTGCAAAAAGGTGGTTATCGGTACTTAAAACAAGTGGTATTATCTACCTGCTTAAACCCTATAGTAATAATGTAATTAAACGAGCAGTAAAAACTCCAAAGCTGCACTTCCTCGATATAGGTCTTGCTTCGTATTTAACAAGATGGATGACTTCCGAGAATTTATCCATCGGAGCTGCAAAAGGTAATTTTTTCGAAAGTTTTGTTGTATCAGAAATTATTAAAAGCTATACAAACGCAGGAAAAGAAGTTGATTTGTATTACATTCGAAACGGAAATAAAAGAGAAATCGACTTGCTGATACACGAAAATAATACACTTTACCCTCTGGAAATAAAAACAAAATCCGAACCGGACGAGCGTGATATCAGTGGTTTTAGTTTGCTCACCGAGCTTAAGGAAGTAAATATAGGTAGTGGCGGTATAATATGCTTGGCAAGTGATTTGTTGCAATTGGATGAAAAAAACTTCATAATACCGTTATGGGCAATATAAAGTAATAAAAGGACAATAAAACATGATTAATGTAAGCGGAAAAGTTGTAAAGTGGATTTTTGCAATTATCTTTTTCTTTTCCATATTTCCTGTTATTGTAGCAGGCTGTCTCGACAGCTTGGGTGACGTGGAGTGGATTAACGATGTTTTTGATGAGTCATCAAGTAAAACAAAAATCACCGCAGTTGACTACAAGGCGGTGGTTGTTGATGAGCCGGGCAGCAGAGGTAAGGTTGTCGTAACGGAATTATTAACCTTTGATGTGCAGGCTGATTCCGATTATTATTTGATTTATGAGTTATGGAGAGATTTACCCGAGGAATATGTCGACGGCGTAAAGGTTGAGTATAATGTCCTATCCGTCAGACAAATCTTTGATGACGGACGTCCGCCGCTTGTATATCCCGAAGCACCCAAGCTCTATTGGTATGACAATGATTTTATTATTACCGATGATGGACTCGGTCCGGGTAAATGGTTCCACAGCAAAGGTCCCTATGACGGTTATCGAAATTTCGAGTGCGTTTTATTCTATGTCGACGGCATATACAGCGAAATAATGCATTTTGAAGTGGTTTATGAAATGACCAACGCCTCACTAAGATACAACGACTCCTCCGAGCTTTATATTACGCTTTACTCGGAAAGCACAATTAATTATTTGGAATCCTTTAAGGCACAAATCCTGTTCCCGAATGAAATTATGCCAAGATCGGGCAACTACTATGCACACACATATGGAACAAACTTGCATACTTTTCCGTTTACGGAATCTACGACTATAAATCCGGGTTATCATACCTTTGCATTTGAGCTGGATAACCAACAGCTTAATTTCCGACCATATAATGAGTATATAGAATTTGTATTGATTGCATTTGGAGATGACAAGCATATATTCACTCAGTATGCCGACCAAAATCACTACCATTTCTCCGATATGCTGCATTTAATGAGACGAAATCACGAAAGATATATGGCACTTCCGACAACATTTGCGATTGCAAGAATTGTTGTGCTTATTGTATTTTCGGCACTTGCGGCTCTCACATTGATTCTTTCCTTCGGTGTTGATAAAAGAATCAGGAAAAAGCACAGCTTCCACAAGCCTGAGATGGAAATTGAATTTTTCCGGGAAATCCCAAGCGAGCTTGATCCGATTTTTGCTTCTGTGCTGGTCTTTTGCAAGCATAAACCTACAGACGGAACAAAGGACGGCTATTCAGCGATTTTACTCGATTTAGTTCGTAAGGGTTATATTGAACTGGATAGAATCAAACAGTCAAGAGGCTGGATATCCAATAATATAAAAATAAAAATTCTAGATACAGCCGTTAATGCACCTATGTTTTGTGCTTCCTGCGGTGTGCCTCTGATGAGTAAAGACCAGTTTTGCTCCGGTTGCGGCAGTCAGGTGGTTCCGAATACTATAAACCCGCGTTATAGGGTTCTTTCACGAACCGAGGAGCAGTATTTTAATATGATTCAAAGATATGCAAAGCAATCTGAAATAACATTACACACACTCCAGACCAAAATTTCCGAGGATTATCAATATTCTGATTCATTTGTAAGTGCTATTAAAAGAGCTACAAAAGATATTGGTCTTTCAAAACCGATGTATTTCCAAAAAGCAAATTACAATCAGCCGAAAAACAGTTTGCGTGCAAGAGCCGTCTTTTTCATAATATTAGGCTCACTCAGTATGTTAGGCAATCTAATAACAAATCTGACACGCCTACATCTTGCATATGGTGCATTCTTTATCCTAGGTGGTGCATTAATAATTAGTGCAATATTCCTGCTAATAGTTTCAAAGAGGTATATACTGCTGACAAAATTCGGCGAAACAGAATATGCAAAATGGCGAGGTCTGTACAACTTCTTAAACAGCGAAACTCTTATGAGTGAACGCACAGTTGTTGATTTGGTCATTTGGGAGCAATACTTAGTTTATGCAACGGCATTCGGAATCTCTGAAAAAGTCATAAAAGCACTGAAAATACGTTGCCCGGAAGAAAGTGTCAGAACCAGCCGCGTCTTATATAACCCATACTTCCGCACCAGAGCGTTCTACAGCTACGGACGCACGTTCAGAGCCACAACAAGAACCGCCTCCTTCTCATACCGAACCGGCAGCCATGGCGGCGGTGGCTTTGGCGGAGGCTACGGCGGCGGCGGAAGAGGCGGCGGCGGCGGTGGCGGTGGTCACTAAAATAACTTTTACGGAAGCACCCTAAACTGCATCTTCTTTATCTAAACAGTACCTTTTTTATGCGAACCTCCTCTGGTTCGTTATAGCCATCAGTAAAATAGAATTTTATTCCTTTTTTCTGAAAACTATGGAATATTATTCTTAAATCCTTTTGAATCTTCTCTCCGACAATAATAATTTTATCTATTCCATTGTCCAGGAAGTACTCCGGTGACGGTATATCCTGGTTGTACAAATCCCAACTGTTGTCAAAGACAGAAGTACTCATCTTGTATCTGTGTAAACGGTTGCTGTCGAGCAAAAATGCCGGCGGAGCGTCGTCCTCAAATAAAAGTGTTTTTATTACTTCAGCACCCCAAAGCAAAGCACATTCTATACAATGAATATCAACAAGAGCCATAGCTCCTTTTTGCTCATTTGTCCCGTTAAATAAAGGTATCGGTCTCCAGCCGAGCCCCGCAAGAGTCAAGCCCTCGTTTATACTCGAATAACCGCAACGGTCAACGATTATTGCTGTATCCTTCATTAACTCATCAACATAAGAAACATCAGCAGTATCAAAGCTTATAATATGATCTTCACTACTACAGTCATACATAACAAAAGGAACCGGGCGAACCCAATTAACCCATTTAGAATTTCCCGAAGTCCATACTTCATATGCCTCTCTGTTTGTCATTTTGCACCCCTCTCAATTAAGACAGGAATATCAGCAGCACCGGAATCTATACGCGGTTTATCGCTTATTCTCGCATAGTATCCGGCTGCCTTACCGTCAACACAATATGACCCCAGACAAACATGATAACCGTTGCCCTCATCATCGGTTATTACCTTGCTGTTAAATCTCTTTTGAGCCATGTATTTCTTTGGTTTTTTCTTTACATCTTTAAGAATTTTACTGTACTCATCAGCCTTACAAGCCTCTTTTATGGAAATCCCCTCGCCGACACGACCATAAACAGGCTTATAAATGAAATCATCATTGTTTTTTGCCTTTGATACTTCCACTGTTTCGGGGAGAAGCTGCCGCCATGCTGACAAATCTGCACCATGCTTCTCAAGTGCTTCCCATATAAGCGGGAAGCGTTTTGTTTGTGCGAAAATTGCAATGGGATGATTGCAGGATGTTGTTACAGTGTCAAAATACCCGCTCCAACGCTTTGGCTTCATATTAACAAGCCATTCGAGCGGCGTAAATCTGAAAATCGCATCAACTTCGCCTTCGTTGCTGTCAAGTATGCTTATCGCCTTATAATCATCAAACTGTAAATGGTCGGCAGCAGCATATATTATTTGAAATCCCTGACTTTTGAGCTTTTCTCCCAAAAACTGCATAGCCTGCCTATCATCACTGAAGGATGTGCAATGAACAAGCATTATTTTACCACCGGATTTTACTTTCCCGATTATTGCCTCAGTAATAACCTCTCCGAAGTCCTTAAATTTATAGCTATCATCGGAAAATAGTCTGCAGGCTATCTTCGGCATCATTGAAGCTTCGGCAAACCCGCCGGGAACATCACTGTTAACCTCACTTATTGCCCACTTATCTTCAAGGGTCGGGTGAAAATCAAAACGCATAAGTCTTATGTGCTGCTCTGCTTGATAATTTTCTATTTTAACGAGCTCCTTGCGGATTTTCCTCGGTAATGTAAGTGGTTTGGTTAGTTCAGGCTTATCCTTGAGAACAAGCTCTGCTTTAAATGTCTCATGATAAAGCTTTTCCGTCAGGCTCTCAAGCTCATTATGCTCATCGTCAGTAATAACCAAGACATGCCTTGCAATCGTATTATTGTCCAAATACTGCGGGTCCCACTTATAACCGTCAAAAATGACATCAAGTTTATACTTATTATATTCAATTTCAGGTATCGATAATAGTCTCATCACATTCTCCTGATGTTATTATAGCAAATAAAATGCATTATTAAAATGAAAAACTTGTTATAAATCATTCAATATGTTAATGTATCATTTGTATTGGTTAAGAATACACGGAAGGAGTTGATATAAATGTTATACATAATACTTGCTATTAACGGAATCATTGTTATTTCACTTTTGTTCTTTTTCATCTCAACCTATAATGGCTTGGTTACAAACAGAAACAGAGTAAGAAATCAAAAAAGCCAGATTGACGTTGAGCTTAAAAGAAGGTTCGATTTAGTGCCGAATCTGGTGGAAACCGTTAAGGGCTATGCAAACCATGAAAAAACCGCTCTCGAAGACATCATCAAAGCCAGAAACAGCTATGTAAGCACAGCAAGCAACACCGCACAGGCTCTGGAAGCAGATAATGTTCTCTCGGGTGCTCTCACAAAGTTATTCGCATTATCAGAAAGCTATCCGGAGTTAAAAGCGAACACAAACTTTATGAAGCTCCAAAACGAACTCTCAGAAATAGAAAAAAGAATAGTCTTCTCAAGACAGTTCTACAACGACTCGGTTATGAAGCTCAACAACAAAATCGAAATGTTCCCGTCAAGCATAATTGCCGGAATGTTCAGATTTGAAACAGAGCCCTTCTTTGAAGCAACAGAGTCGGAAAGACAAAACGTCAGCGTCAGCTTTTAGTTTTGTTTTGTTTGACACAAACAAACCGACGGTGATATAATCACCCTCGGTCATCGGGGTGTGGCGCAGTTGGTAGCGTGCCTGGTTTGGGACCAGGAGGCCCTCGGTTCGAGCCCGAGCACTCCGACCAAATTAAAAACCGTTGCGTTTGCAATGGTTTTTTGCATTCGTTACCCTCGCAGCAGTTCGGTTGCGCGTCTTTCTATTATTGTGCCGTATTCGAAATCTCTTGCGGCTTTTATTGCATTGCGACATATTGCGTGGATATATCCTCTATAGCCGTGCCATGCAGCTTCGGGGAGAGGGGTTGCTGTGCCTGACCAGACCCAGTCAAAGTTGTAGTACGGAGCCATCGAAGTGTAATCACCTGTTGACGAGCTTCTTAAGAACCCGAAATCGTCTGTATGACGGTCATTATTTTCTACTAAATAATCTACCACAAATAATGCAGCTGCAGTTTCTCCATATTTTTCTATAAAAATATCACGCGGGTCTATATCGTCGTCCTCAATGCCGAACTGTTCCATTGACTCGTAAAAATAATCCGGAGATGTAAAGTTATTTAATATTAACCCCTCATTCGTCAGATATGCTTCTGCTGTATTTTCCAAGCCCAGAATTAAGCAAAGCTTATATGGCTCGTACTCTGCAAAAGTATCCACTTTTAATAATGTCTGAGCGTCAAGCCATCGTTTGTCGGTTTTACCACTTACAAAGAGATTCGACAGGGAGCCCCAAATATAATCATTTTGAACACCATCTGCACTCAGTCCATCCCATTCTTTATGGATGTATGGTGTGACATCGTCAAACATAATTTCTTCATCATACTTTTTTATCCAATAGCAATCTGATAATGACAGGGCACCTGTTGCTTGTTTTGCATGCTCCAAGTCATATGACCCAAATGCCTGATATAATAAACGCTGTGCGGAAAAGTTTGAATCCCTGCAATACCTTGTTTCCATCCACTGCTCATAGTTCATTGTCTCCTTGAGCAGACAACCGGGCAACAAACCTTCATTTAAGACTATATCCTGTGTAATATCATAGACCGCTTCATCCTTGCACATTAATAAATAAGCGTCTTTATTCTTCAAGATAAGCGGTGCAAGGGTTTCTGCGTTTTCTTCAACAATATTCTCGTTAGCCGTTGACTCCACCGATTCATGAACTATTTGATTATCTGTATCATTATCAGCTATTATCCGTTGCGGTTCCTGTTTGGGTGTCACTGTTTCTTCAGAAGCATAATTAAGCAATCGCACAATCTCACTCTCGGGAATTCGTCGTTGATTTCCCGGGGTGCGAATTGTGCGAATTTTTCCTGCTTTGTCCCAATTTCTGAGAGTCTGTGTTGTGACTCCGAGCAACTCCGCAGATTTTAGTAAAGTGTAATGCTTCTCCATTTGCACTCGTTTCCCTCAAATAAATGTTGCAAACCTAATGTACTATATAAAAACCAAAATGTCAACGTAATTTTATATCTTTTTATAAGTTTTTATAAGTTTAAAGCTGTCAAAATGACATCGTTTAATCATATAATCAACCCATAAAAAGCAATCAAAAATAGAAGTAAACGAGATTTCACCACATATTGACCGACTAGGTCAATGCTCTAATAGGTCACAATTTTCCAATAAATGCTAAACTTTCATTAAAACAGTCCGATATACTATATAATGTATATTAACCTAGTGCACACACACAACTTAGATTAAATCTTTGGGTGCAAAGTCTTAAAGAGGGGCTTACATCAATGAAAACTAATCTGGTCAATATTGTTACCAAGTATATTCCGTTGACAATTATCTCATTGCTTCTTGTCAACGTTTTAACTGATTTCAGAGCTGACATGTTCTCCATCGGCGGCTCTGATAATACTCGTTCGGATGAATCCCGTGATAGCAGACAGGAGAATCAAATATCTTCGGCAAGTCAATTGAATCCAAACAACCGTTCACAAATATCAACTCAAATAAGTGCAGCCACCGTCAACAGCACAGGCAATTTATCTATTAATAACGGGAAATATACCAACCCATTGACAGGTCAGGCGACAGATAAAAACATTTCAAAAAGCAGACCAATTGCAATTTCAATAAGTAATCAACGCGATGCATTACCAACAAATGCAACAAATGGCATTTCACAAGCCGATATTGTTTATGAAATGCTGGTTGAGGGTGGCGGAACCCGACTCCTTGGTCTCTTTCAAGACTTCTCAAGCGTTGGTGTAGTCGGCAGCATCCGCAGTGCAAGACATTACACTGTTGAAATCGCAGAAGCATATGACGCCCTGTTTATCCATGCCGGCGGCAGCCCACTTGGGTACGAGGAAATTGAGAACAGAGGCATAACAAACTTTGACGAGGTTTCAGGCAAGCGTTCATTAATCTTTACAAGAAATGTAAACAGAGTCCCCGGTCATGAAGTACAAAACTATCACAGCATAACAACATCAGGTGCAAGCTTTATGCAACGTCTTCCCACATACAATCTAAGATTAACTCACTCGGATAGATTCAAGCAGGCATTAAGCTTCACAGATAACCCGATACCCTCAGGCAATAGAGCACATAATGTAACAGTCAGATTTTCGTCCGCCAAGCACAGCATTTTTGACTACAACGCTGCACAAAACACATACTCTATGAGCCAATACGGCAGCCAGTTCAGAGATGCAAACAATAACGCTCTTGTCACCTTCACAAACCTTTTAATCCTCGAAACACCTGTTACCGACTTGGTAGGACACGGCAGCGGCTCAGGCAGGCAAGATATGAGCACCATCGGCAGAGGCTCAGGATATCTCGCAAGCAACGGCAGATTTATCAAAATCAATTGGTTCAGAGCTGATAAATCATCACAGTTTACCTACACAGATGAAAACGGAAACACTTTAGAACTGGGACGCGGCAAAACATACATAGGAATAGTTCCGACAGGAAATACCACGTCCTTCAGCTAAGTTTTATTAGAGAGAATAATTTAAACTGTTAATACGCCCTCAAAACAATGAAAACCCTCACATTCGAGGGTTTTCGTTATACTTTGCAGTTATACAATAGCATTATGATTCGGAAATCAGCCACTCCCAACACTTTGGACATGTTATCCGTATCTTGCCTTTACCTTTCGGAACACGCAGCTTCGTTTTACATGTCGGGCATTTATAGTATCTGTATTTTCTCTTATCTTTTATTTTTTGTATTAGATTTTTTATTTTCATTCGTACAGGCCAATAAAATTTAATAAATTTATCGTTCTCAGCACGACGGCGGGGAATGTTTCGTGATAACATCCTATAAATTGTCAAAATGAATACAAAGTATGAAATATACAGCAAAGGTGTGTGCCACAATAATATATTGAGAAGTGAAAGGATAAACGCAATAATAATCATTGCGATGCCAAGATGGTCAGGTCCGTATCTGCCAATCATAAACCTATGCAGAAAGCTTCGCATTTCGCTTCTCCTTTTTAGAGAGACAAGTGCCCCATTCCCTTACCTTACTTGCACCCTGCCTTAAGAGTATATACCGCCGCCGATAAACTCTCTTAGTATCGACTCCGGCGGAACAACCTTTGAATCGATTTCTGCAAACTCTTTAAGTGCAGGCAATAATGCTCTAAGCTCGTCAAGCCGCTCTGTTCCGTCCGGCACTTCACTTATCGCTTTATAAGCAAGCTGCTTCATAATCGGCACCTCATATGCCATTGATGAATCAAACAGTAAATCAGCCTTGTACTTAAACGGAGAAATATACTTTTTCTCTCCCTCACGAACATTCGCCCACATCTTTAATGTTCTGGAAGCACCCATACCTCGAAACAGCTCATCACGCACCACTCGGCGTAAGAGTCTTGTCCATGTCCGTTTAAAACAAACCTCATGGTTCTCTTCAATATCCGAACGTGCACTTATATATAGCTTAAATGCATTAGGATGCTCATTTGCAAGCATATCATTCAGAGCATGAATTCCCTCAAAAATAACTATTTCATCCTTAGCAAGCTTAAGCTGTTTGCTTTTTGTCGGATCTCTGTCTTGAATGTTAAAGCAGAAATACGGGATTTCCGCCTCATCTCCCCGGTCAAGGCAACCAAAGTGCTCATTTAGCAGTTCAAGGTCTAGGCAATACGGTGATTCAAGGTCATGCTCGCCATCCTCAGTGCGTGGTGCTGCTTCTCTGTCACTTGTAAGAAAATACATATCCATTGAAATCGTATGGGCATATATACCAAGGTTTTTTATTGCATCACATATTTTCAACGCGGTAGTAGTTTTACCCGACCCTGATGGTCCCGATAAAAGCACAACACGGCTAATCTGTGCTCTTTCCGCAATGCCTGCCGCAGCCTCCATAACCTTTCTGTTATAAATCGCCTCGCATTCCAGTGCAAAGCCTTGCGGGTCGTCAACCGCACGTTTATTGATGGTCTCAATGCTATATGGATACGGCATTTTCTCTTATTCTCCCTATCTTATCATTCATTTTTTCAGTCATTAATATATATTCCCGAGGATATTTTGCGTTAAAAACTCTTTCAATTCTGCCATCCGTTGTAACAAGCTTGGTAACTCCGCCGCCGCCCAATGCAAGCACTGTGCAAAGCTCATCCATCATACAAATGTTATATATACCCTCGTGACCTTCAAGGCTCCAGCCGGTATTCTCGAAACCACCCGAGATATATTTTTGTCTATAGACATAGTAAGGTGCATACCCGCTGTTTCTAAGCCGTTTCGATGCATAATCAAGCATTTCACCTACTTGTACACCGTTTGGAATTGCCGTTCCCTCAAGCATAATCCGCGAGCCTTTTTTAAGTGAAAGCGTATGTACGGTAATACTTTCAGGTACAAGCGGGAGAACAGTATCGAGTGTTTGCATGAATCCGCCGGGAGTGTCTGACGGTAATCCTGCAATAACATCCATGTTAATCATGGCTCCGTGTTTGTGTGCAAGCTTAGCTGCTTTTATTATATCCTCAGGGCTATGGCTGCGACCAATAGCTGAGAGAACATCCTGTGACATTGACTGCGGGTTTATGCAAATACGTTTTGCTCCGTTTTGTATCATTATTTCCAGCTTTTGCCCGGTGATTGTATCCGGACGACCTGCTTCAACGGTGTATTCACGCAGATTCGAAAAATCAAATGACCGGCTGAGTGCAGCCATGATTGATTCAAGTGTTGAATCCGGTAACGATGTCGGAGTTCCGCCGCCTATGTAAACAGTGACTATACGCAAACCAAGCTCATCCGTAAGCTCAGAAAAGGTATTAATCTCCTGTAATAGTGTTTCTGTAAAAGGGTCTATCAGACTAAATGAACGCTCGACACTGTTACTGACAAAGCTGCAATATGCACATCTGGTCGGGCAAAAAGGAATCCCTATATAAAGGGCTATATCCTTTGGTGCAAGTGAGTTTTTTAGCTTTATTGCCGCTTGTGCGGTCTCAATACACAGATTAGCTCTGTTTGGCTGCACAAAATATTTATTCTCCAGAATTTCAATAACAGTTTGCTCATCCTCGCCTGAAATAAGCAGTTTTTCAGCTACCTTTGAAGGACGTATCCCTGTAAGAGTACCCCACGGCAGCAGTTTATCTCCGGATTTCATTATGGTTGTGACTCTCCTGTAGCATACCTCATATATCTGTTGAAATTACGCTCATAACTGAGGTTTGACGCTTCAGCATGTCCCGGATAAACCTCATAGTCACCGTCCAGCTCCGATAAACGTTTCAGTGACCTCATCATCGTATCCTCACATCCGCCTTCAAGGTCTGTCCGCCCGCATTCACGCCGAAAAAGCGTGTCACCGGTGAACAAAGCATCCTCACACACCAAAGTCACCGAGCCCAATGAGTGCCCCGGTGTTTCAAGTACCTTAAACTCAAGGCTACCGACTCTTATTATATCACCCTCTGCATAGTACGAGAGCTTTCCGTTGTCCTGCAACACATGCCTACCACCTTGACCGCTGCGGTTAACCTCGCTGTCATGTACATAAACAGGCACACCGGTCTCTTCAAGAACAGCCTCCATTGCCATATGGTGATCATAATGTCCGTGAGTCAGAAATATCGCAGCAGGAGTCAGGTTATTAGACTCAATATAATCGAGAATCACATTTGAATCGGCTCCCGGGTCAATGATTGCACACTTTTTCGACTCCTCATCAGTAACAATGTAACAATTTGTCTCCAGCATTCCCACGGGTAAGGTTTTTATTAGCATAATCAAATAATCCTCCTACAGAACATTTCTTTTCTTTCTTATATCATCGCCGTAAAATGTCAGCACCTGATATTCGCCTTCCAAGCGCGACATTATCTGCTCTGAATAACGACGATGCAGCTCATCCATTGTCAAGTTTGAGTTAATCAGAGTTTTTTTCCCTGTCATCAATCTCGTATTAATAATCTCATACAATGCAGATATTGTAAAAGCTGTAGTCATTTCTGTCCCTAAATCATCAACAATAAGAAGGTCACACTCCAGATATCGTTTTGTCTCGCTGCGAGTCCCCTCAAAATCCTCTGTGCGATTAAATTTTGCATCCTCAAACTTCGCAAATATGGATATTGCAGTATCATAGACAACTGAAAACCCGCTTTCCGCAACAACCCGTGCTATACATGCGGACAGAAAAGTTTTACCCAAGCCCGGTGCACCGTTAAAAAACAAGTTCATTGATTTGCTGCCGAAATTACGGGCATATTCAACACAAATCTCATAAACCATCTCCATACTCTGACGCGGAGAGCTTGTGTCTTGAATAGTTTTATCGTCATAAAAAGACAGATTAAAGTTCTCAAAGGTCTCATTTCCGAGCTTAAAGAGATTACTCAGTGATGCCTTCTGCTCATCCGTGTATATTTTTTTAAGACATTCACACATCACGTTATTAACATACCCTGCGTCCCGGCATTTTGTGCACATGAACTTATCATCAAGATAGTTTTCGGCAAACCCGGCTTTAACAAGCTCGTTTCGTCTTTCCTCCTGCAGGTTAAGATTACGCACACGAATATTCTCCACTTGCGCAGCAGCGTCAATGCCCAAAGCAGCACCAACAAGCTCTGACATTGTCGCTCTAAGCTCGACATCAATCTCTCGGACACGCGCAGACGCAACATAAACCTTTTCATGACGACTATCTTGATTTTCGTCTCTTTGTTTACGTTTTTCCTCAAGCTTACTCTTTGCACGTGCAAGTATTTTTCCGTCTAATGCCATTATTTACTGTCCCCATCATTATGATCTTCTTTTGTCTTGTTCAAAAGCCGCTGTAAGCGTTCCATCTCTTCTCTATTTGGCTCTCCATGCTTTTGCGAACTATATTCTTTATTCCCGGGTCTTCCGCTTGCTCCTGCAGTCTTCCGTTTTTGCTCGCCTTCTTTTTCCATAACCTCGTTTAATGTATGCAAGCCCTTACTGTGCCAACTGTTTATAATCTTATCAATGTAAGCCCAAGCAAGACTGCCGGTGTTTGTAACGGTTTTATCATATGCAATTGCGATAGCATGCGGGTCAAATCCCATGTCAACCCAGCTGTCTACATAACGCTTTTCCGTAGCCGAAAGCTCACGTTCCCTGATGTGCAGAGCTTTTTTCATTTCTCCCCGTAAGCTTTTACGTTCTTCCAAAGCCTTAAGGTACTCCTCGGCTCTTTCAAGAGTATAAATCCCTTCCCGCTCCCATGTATATGCCGCTTTTTCAATATAACGTACCGATGGTGCACTTCCGTCACCCGTTATACTGCATTCTCTTATACAATGAGTTATTAGCTGAAGAATTACCTCCGGCGGCAAACGCAGCTGGTCATAAATGCCGAACAATCTTAGTAAATCATCCGGTGAAAGAATTTTACCGAGCCTGCGTTGTGTTTCATCTACGACTATCGCAAAATCTGAGCCTGACATAAGAGCGTGTGTAACCTCCTGCTCCGTTGCTTTGCGCGGCTCACTGAGCGGGGGTGGCGGTTCGGTATCTGCTTTTCCGATATTGTCTTTGGTTTCACTATCATCAAGATGGACAAGATTGAGCCGCGAAAGCACTGCCATTGCGGACGCAACCCAACCCTTGCTCTTATCAAGTGCGATTGCCGCTTCCGTAGAGGTTTTTTGTCCATGTGTTTTTAATATGTACAGATACAGCAACGCTGCATCACCATCACCGGCACGTATTAGTTTATCAATAGTCTGCCCTGTAAGCGTTACAGTCTCCGAACCGGGCAGGGTTATCTTCATATCAGACAAAAACTACCAAACCTCTCAGCCTTTTATTTTCTTGATTAAATCCCTGAGCACATCCTCAATATCCGGATGTCCTATCTCCTGCAAGCTGTAGTCAACACGTGTATTTGGCTTTTTGATATCAATGACTCTTGCCAAATCAATAGGCGTTGCTATAATCACACTGTCGCAATCAGCCCGCTCGATTGTTTCTGATAAATCTCTCATCTGTTCCTCGCCGTATCCCATTGCAGGCAGCAGGTTTTCAATATGCGGATATAGGCGGTATGTTTCTGCAAGCTTGCCTACGGCATAAGGCTTCGGGTCGATTATCTCAGCTGCTCCGTAGCGTTTTGCGGCAACAATGCCCGCACCGATTTTCATTTCACCATGCGTGAGAGTCGGACCATCCTCCACAACAAGCACACGTTTACCGCGAATCATCTCGGGATTCTCAACACTTATGGTAGAAGCTGCATCAACTACAACAGCAGTCGGGTTTACCTTCGCAATGCTGTCTCTGACAGTTAGGATATTTGCATAATCGGCACTGTCAATCTTATTAATAACAACCACATCAGCAAGCCTGAGTGTCACTTCGCCGGGATAATATGACAATTCATGACCGGGTCTGTGCGGGTCGGTTACTGCTATCATCAAGTCAGGGTTATAGAATGAAAAATCGTTATTTCCACCATCCCATAAAATTACATCACAGCCACCCGGGTCATTTTCAGCAGCACGCAAAATCGCCTCATATTCCACACCTGCATATATAACATTTCCTCTTGCAATATGCGGCTCATATTCTTCCATTTCTTCTATTGTGCAGTTGTGCTTCTTTAAGTCGTCAATCGTTGCAAAGCGTTGCACCTTTTGTGCTTCAAGGTCACCATAAGGCATTGGATGGCGTACGGCTATTACTTTTAAACCATTTGCCATAAGCACCTCGGCAATTCTGCGTGAGGTTTGGCTTTTTCCGCATCCGGTGCGAACAGCACACACGGCAATAACGGGTTTTGTACTTTTTATCATTATATTTTTATGCCCAAGCATTGTAAACGCGGCACCGGCTGCATTTACTTTTGCCCCGAGGCTCATGACATATGTATACGGGACATCACTGTAAGAAAAGACACATGCATCCGCATCAAGAGTTTTTATTAAGTTCTCAAGCTCGGCTTGCTCATAAATAGGAATACCGTTCGGATAAAGCTCACCAGCAAGCGAAGCCGGATATTTTCGGTCTGCAATATCAGGAATTTGAGCGGCTGTAAAAGCAACTACCTGATATGCGGGATTATCCCTGTAAAACACATTAAAATTGTGGAAATCACGTCCGGCAGCACCGATAATAATGATTTTTCTTGGTGTCATCATGCAAGTCCTCCTAATAATAAAATCCCATATAATTATATCAGTATGACAGTTATAATACAATGAAATAATTGTATCCTTTTATTAACTGTGATATACTTTTATTCGCTTAGAACTCAGTCTAAGCATAAACCAAAGCTCTGAAAGGATGAGCTCAAATGTCAGCACTCGCAGGCGATTATACGGGTAATACAGTGCTTATTTACAACACAGACGGTGACCATTTGGCATCGACTGTAATTCGAGAGCATGATAAGTACGCCAAGCAGATTCAATTAATATCTCTTCCTTCCCGACTTAGTGTCAATGATGAATGCAAGCTGCTTATACTCGCTTCACCGGTACCATGTGAGTTTAGCGGCAAAGTAAAAAAGGTCGGCGGCAGTATTTTTATAGGTATGTTTCAGGGGCAGGTAAAGGAAAGCCGCACCGCAACAAGATATCCGGTCAGCACCCCTGCAATAATAACATCATTTATAATTGAAGGTAAGCTTCACCCGCTCCAAAAGCCAATCACTGTTACACTAATTAACATAAGCACAAGCGGAGTACGGTTTCGTGCACCATTTTACTCTTTGGATATCGATGATGAATTTGAAATGCACATGTTAATCAATAACAGCAGGAAAAGAATAACAGCAAAAGTAATAAACAGCAACGACAACGAGTCAAGCACATCTGATTACGGTTGCATCTTTATGATGGTTGAGTAGTGCATAAAACGGCAAATGCCGGAGAGTTGGAATGTCAAAAAAGAAAAAATTTATTAACAAAAGATTCCTGTCAATAATCGGCTGCAGCTTAATAGCAACTATGCTATTAGGTTTATTCGTCGGCTGCCGACCCGCATCAGAGCCGGACGACGAGGAACCCTTGGATGAGCTTCCGACAAACATAAATAGCGGAGATAACAGACCGGTAAATAATGATGATAACGGCATGGATGACATTATTGAAGTAATTGAAGAGGATTTTCGTGCTGTCTGGGTTGCAAGCGTCATGAACCTGGATTTTCCGTCACGGCGTGACCTCTCTGCAACAGCAATGATGCGTGAAATTGACGAAATCGTTTCCAGAACGGAAGAGCTTGGCTTAAATGCAATAATCTTTCAGGTAAGACCTACGGGTGATGCGTTTTATCATTCTGATATTTTCCCATGGAGTCATTGGCTCTCAGGCACTCAGGGGCAAGGGATTTTAGATTTTGACCCGCTCCAGTACTGGATTGATGCCTGTCATGAAAGAGGCATAGAGCTTCACGCATGGTTAAATCCGTACAGGATAATTCACACAATCACCAACAGCTCAGACCCTGCCACACTGTCTCCCGATAATCCCGTCTACAAAAATCCGGAGCTTGCTGTCGGCTGGACAAACTCAAGCGGTAATAAGGGTCTGTTTCTCGACCCCGGTTTGCCTGAAGCAAGACAATTAATTATTGATGGTATTTCAGAGCTTGCAACAAATTACGATGTAGACGGAATACATATTGATGATTATTTCTACCCGGGCGTAAATTTTGACGATAATGCGACCTTTGAACGCTACGGCAACGGCATGGATTTGGCTGATTGGCGACGGGATAATGTCAATACATTAATAAAAGATATTCAAGCAACTATCCAAGAAATAAATGATGAACACGACAGAAACATCAGATGGGGCATTTCTCCGTCTGCAATATGGCAAAATAGCAACAGTGACCCGCTCGGAGTGCCGGTACCTAGCACATTTGAATCCTATAAGCTGCTTTTCGCCGATACACGCCACTGGGTTTTAGAGGAATGGGTCGACTATATCTGCCCGCAAATTTACTGGTACATAGGCTTTGAAACCGCTGACTTTGAAAGTATTTTAAACTGGTGGGTTGAGTTGTGTGAGGATACCGATGTAGATTTGTATATAGGTCATGCCGCATACAGAGAAAACGAAAAAGACCAGCCGCCGAACTGGGAAGGCGAAATGATACGCCAGTTGGAAATGATAGAAAACATAGAAACTGTAAAAGGCAGTGTATTCTACAGATTCCACTCTCTCAGAGGTGCATTGGGCAACACTATCCGTAATTTCTTTGTAGATGAAGAACAAAGCGAACGTGAGCCTGTAATGATTCTTGATACTCTCTCTGTCGGAATGCCGGAGAAGGATATTGTAGTAAACGCTACTGCCGCAAATGCACCCGGATATAATATGGTCGGCACAAGTGTTCCCGATAAACCGTTGTTCATGAATAATGAAGAGGTTACAAATCGTACAATTGAAGGCTTCTTCTTTATATATGTTCCTTTGGAATCAGGTGAAAATGAATTCGTCTTCAGCCAGGAAGGGCAAGAGGACGTTGTCCGGATAATAACGAGAAACCTTCCGGGCGGAGGTGGTGGCGGCAGCGGCAGCGGTACTCCGACTATAACTCCCGTAACATCTCCCCGATATGCCACAGTCAGTTCAAACGAAGCATGGCTCCTGCCTTCAAACACCTCAACCGGAGGCTCCGACTGGATGCTCTCGGTAGGGCAGCGTGACCGTGTGGTAGCCGAATCGAGTAATAATTTTATAAAGCTCTCATGCGGTGCATGGATTAACCAAAGCAATGTAACCATACGAAACGAGAATTCAGTAACTCAAAATGTTTTGAAAAACGGAACATATCGAAATGGAACCAATTTTGATATACTGGTCTGGGAGTCGGCTGCATTTCCGGCAGTTTACCCTGTTTACGACGGGGACATTCTTACCATAAACTTCGGTATGCACACTGAGGTACCCGCTCTTAATCTTCCAAGCGACCTGTCTCAAACATTTTTCTCAAGCTATAGTAGCGGAATTAACGATGGTGTACCGTATTACGAATTCACAATAAAAAATAATGCAAACCTTGAAGGTTATTTTGTCGAGCATGAAGATGGTGAGTTTCGATTTTATCTGAAAAAGAGAAAATCTCTGGTACAAGGCGATAAGCCTCTGACAGGCATATCCATAGTACTCGATGCAGGACACGGCGGTGAGCACAACGGTGCAATAGGTCCTCTGGGTTCGGAGTTTGCAGAGAAGCATTTAACTCTTATAAACACCTTAAAGCTTTCAGAGCGGTTAAAGGCATTGGGAGCAATTGTTCACCTGACTCGCGATGATGATTCAACCGTAAGCCTTCAGGAAAGAGTTAATTTAAGCTATCAGCACAAGCCGGATTTATTCATTTCATTACACATAAACAGCGTTGCCGAGACCACCAACGCCACGAATGTTCGAGGCTTTACGGTCTGGCACAGAAACCCGAATACTGTAGACATTTCGCAAACGATTCTTGATGTAATGCACATGGTTAATCCGGGTACAAACAGGCATAAGAGCATAAATCAGGCAAACTTCTTTGTATGCCGACCTGCATGGACACCGTCTGTTCTGCTTGAAGCCGGATTCATAATCAATATTGATGATTTCGTCTGGCTGATTGACCCTTTAAGTCAGGATAAAATGGCAGATGCAACTGTAACGGCAATATTAGAGTATTTTTCGAACTGAGCTAAACAGGTTTAGCATGTGTAATTGCTTAGGGGGTAATTATCTTGAAAGAAATAGAGCCAAAATGTGCCGAGCAATGCGAAAAGCTTTGTCGTAGCGTATCAATGCTGAGCAATCTGCCGGGCATGGTATATCAGTGTCTTCACGACCCGCCAAGCTTTACATACACCTTTGTCAGCGAAGGCAGCACCGAGCTTATGGGTTATACACCGGAAGAACTGGTGGATAATACTGCTCCGAAGATTTTTGATATGGTACACCCTGATGATGTAGATTCACTCATTAAAATCAACGAAGAGACCCTCGGTCACGGAAAGCCGCTGGAAACCACATTCAGAATCATCACAAAGGATGGTACGGTAAAGTGGATTTGGGAGCGTTGCAGAGTAGTTGACTTTTATCCCGATAAAACTCCAAAGCTTCTTGAAGGCTTTTACACGGATATAACAAACCAGCGACGCCTGGAGGCAGCAGAGCTTGCAAACCGTGCAAAATCCGAATTTCTGGCAAATATGAGCCATGAAATAAGGACTCCGATGAATGCAATTCTCGGTATGACAGCACTTGCCAAGCGAAACTATACACGTGAGTTTGTTATGGAATACCTTGACAACATCACAAATGCCGGAAATCAGCTGCTGACGATTATTAACGATATCCTTGACTTTTCAAAGGTGGAAGCCGGCGTTGTCGAGCTGATTCCGGAAAAATACGATGTTCATTCCATGATAAATGATATCGTTACTATGATTCATGTCAGAATCGGCAAAAAACCTCTTGATTTTATAGTCGATGACGACCCCTTGTTGCCGGATGAGCTAATCGGCGACATGGTTAGAATCAAGCAGATTATAATAAACCTGCTCTCAAATGCCGTAAAGTTCACCGGTGAAGGATATATTATCTTTTCAATCAGCGGTGAAAAAGGGGATGTCGAGGACACTTACAGGTTAAATATATCTATAACCGACACTGGAATCGGATTAAAGGAAGAGGACATCCCCGCACTATTTGAGAGCTTTTCACAGTTTGATTCCAGAAGAAATCGCACTATTGAAGGAACGGGGCTCGGACTTGCCATAACAAAAAACCTCATTGAGCTGATGGATGGAGAAATATCCGTTGAAAGCAAATATGGAGAGGGTAGCTGTTTTTCATTAAGTATCATGCAAAAAGCAGTAGAATCCAAGACGGTTAAGGCTTATCCCGTTGAAGATAATTGCAAGGTTGCAGTTTGGGAGCGAAACAAGGTAAAGTCAAATATTCTAGTAAACAAAATTAAAAGAATGGGCATAGAATGTGATGTTATCAGCAGTCCCGACCAGGTCGAAAACTATACTCATGTTTTCTTTGATTCATACAGATTCTACGATATGCTTAAAACCCCGTCAGCCGGAACAAAGCTGATAGCACTGACCAGAGGACTTGCCGATAATGAAAAAGTCCCGTCAAACATGGTAATCATTCATACCCCGCTTACAACACTTATGGCACATAGGCTGCTACGAAATCTGGAAACCGAAACCATCAGTGATGAAGATGAAAATGTTGAATTTACATTAAAGGTTAATAACGCAAAGTTTCTTGTAGTGGATGATATCGACATTAATCTGTTAATTTCAGAAGAAATTTTAATTGCATACGGCGGTTCCGTAGACCTTGCGGACTCAGGTACAAAATCCATAGATATGATGAGAGAAAATGACTACGATATCGTATTTATGGACCATATGATGCCTGAAATGGATGGTGTTGATGTAACAAAATATATTCGTGCTTTGCCCGAAGAAAAATACAAGAAGCTGCCGATTGTCGCTCTTACGGCTAATGTTGTCGGAGATGTGCGTGATTTGCTTATCAGCAGCGGCATGAATGACTTTTTGTCAAAACCCCTCGACCCCAAAGAAATGGAGCGTATTCTGAAGGAATATTTACCAAGTGATAAATGGAGCTTTGAGCAGAGATTTGTTCAAAACGAGGTGTTACCGGAGAATAAAGGCTCAAAAATCCTGATAGTTGACGATTCAAGATTAAATCAGGAGGTGCTCTCACGCATTTTAAGGGATGATTATTTCTTATCCTTTGCATCATCGGGTAAGGAAGCTCTTGAGAAAATTGAAAACGAAGTCCCCGACCTGATTTTGCTGGATATAGTCATGCCGGGTATGGATGGATATGAGGTTCTCGGCAAATTAAAAGAGCATGTTATTTACAGTTCAATACCTGTCATAGTAATAACGGGAATGTCAAGAGCAGAGGATGAAGTAAAGGGGCTTCTGCTGGGAGCTGTTGACTACATCACAAAGCCTTTTCATGAGGTTGTAGTTAAAGCCAGAGTTGATACACACGTCAAAATTGCTTCACAGCTGAGAATGATTGAGCAGCTAAGCTCAGTCGACACAATAACCAATATCTTTAATAGAAGGCAGTTTGTTGATTTGCTTATGCATGAATGGGATTTTGCAGTTCGTGAAAAAACTCCGATTAGTATTCTTATGGTTGATGTTGACCACTTTGACGATTACAACAACGCATACGGTGATAAAAAAGGAGATATCGCTCTTAAAACCATTGCCGAAACAATCAAATCAGTTCTGCATTTGCCTGATTATGTTGTCGCCCGATGGGATGGCGAAAAGTTCTCTGTGCTGCTTCCGAACACGGACTTATTGGGAGCGGTTAAGGTAGCCGAATCAATAAGAAAAACAATAGAAACCATTGCCTCGTTAACCGAAGATGATGCCGCTCATCGCCTGACGGTAAGCATAGGCGCAACCTACATGACGCCTACTGATAAAAATAAAATCGAAGAAATCATCAGAAAAGCAGACAAAGAGCTGCAGAAAGCAAAAGACAGCGGAAGAAATAAAACAAGCTATAGCTTGGCTCAGTAAATAATGATACCATTTACACAATAATTTATGCATAATACATATAATATGTTGCATTAATATTTATTTGTGTTAGTATGAGAATACGCTAAAATAAAGTCGGTTAACCGTTTCGGTCAGCCGACTACAATGTTCATAAAGAAGGTGTTTATTAATGAAAACCATCAGTCTGTCTAAACTACTCCTCATAAGCTTTTCCGTTATTTTACTTTTTGCTCTTGCTATGTCAGTATTATCATTGATAATTATTACAGACCTGGCAAATGAGTCAATGAGCAACCATCAGCAAATCACAAAACCTTTTGAGCATATGGTTAGATTTTCAATTGCTTATGGTAATGTCCGCTCCGGAATGCGTGATATCGGACGCGCAACGGAGGAAGATGATAATATCAGGCATAGAACAACAATAGAAAACAACCTCAATGATTCTCTTGAGAATTTGCAGGCATATTATGATACCGTTAGTGCAAACAAAACTACTCAGGAGAAGTACGATGCAGTTGTTGATGTTTATGACGCAATGCGGGATTATGCCGATATTGTACGCTCAAGACTGATACCGGCAGGCATGGCTAACGATACCGACGCCGTATTTACAATAATAACAAGCGATTTATCACCATACGGCACAAGAATAAGAGAACAGATAGATTTTCTTGCAACATACAGCTCAGAGCAGGGATACGCTAGTGCAGAGGGTGCAAGAAGTGCATTATTCAGAAATACGCTCTATTCAATAATCGGCATTGGTGTCCTGCTGGCAGTCAGTATCAGTATATATATCCCGATGAACAGACAAATGACCAAGCTTCGTTTGGTTACCGAAGCCGCTGAAAGAATATCAATCGGTGATATTGACATTGATGATATGGATGCCGGAAGCTCACCAACCAAAAACGAAGTAATTTTGCTGGAGCGTGCCTTTACAAAAATGATAGACAGCTTCAGGCAGCAAGCTTACATTTTAGCCCGTGTTGCCGAAGGCGACTACACCTCAAGAGTTAACATCCGCTCTGATAAGGACGTTATTAATACAGCTATTGCTCTCATGCTCGAGGAAACAATGAATGTGCTAAACCAAGTTGCATCAGCAGGTATTCAAGTTTCAAGCGGCTCAAAACAGATTGCAGAAGGTGCCCAGCAGCTCGCATCAGGCTCAACACAACAGGCAGCAACAGTTGAAGAGCTCTCAACGTCAATGTCCGTCATTGCCGACAAAACAAAAGATAATGCCGAAATGGCAAGCAAAGCAGCATCACTTGCCGGAGCAATCAAGGATAATGCCGAAAAAGGAAGCAACCAAATGTCTGAAATGGTTGGTGCCGTAAAAGAAATAAACCAAGCCGGGCAGGATATTAGCAAGGTTATTAAAGTAATTAACGATATCGCATTCCAAACAAACATTCTTGCTTTGAATGCCGCTGTTGAAGCTGCACGTGCGGGACAACACGGTAAGGGTTTTGCTGTTGTCGCCGAAGAGGTACGCAATCTTGCGGCAAAGAGTGCGGAAGCAGCAAGGGATACAGGTGGTCTGATATCAAATACAATCGAAAAAGCCGAACTGGGCTCACGTATTGCAAATGATACTGCTGCAAGCCTCGATGAAATTGTATCCGGTATTAACGAGAGCACGCAAATTGTCACCGAAATCGCCGTATCATCCAATGAGCAATACCAAAGCATTAAAGAGATAAACAAGGGCGTTGAGCAGGTAGCTCAGGTTGTACAACAAAACAGTGCAACTGCAGAGGAAAGTGCCGCAGCATCTGCAGAAATGAGCGGACAGTCCGCAGTTCTTGAAGAACTCATCACTCAATTCCAACTGGGAGACGCAGGCAAATTTAAAGGTCACCAAGCACTGCCGCCGGCATCAGCACCATCGGAATTTGATGAATATTAAATAAATACTGATTATGAATGGAGTGTACTCAATATGATTAACAGAGAACGTTTATATGCAATTCCGGAGCTAACTGTTGCCGGAGGGCTTGACAAACTGTCCGATAGGCAACTGGGAATGTATCTTGATTCGGTAAACTCGTTTATTGACCGCTTTCCCGCCCAATCGCAAAGACTGCAGGATGCCGTAGACGATGAAGCACAAGCAAGCATGATTTCAGGTATATATGTCCCGATTTGCGACACATTAACAAGACTTCATGCAAACGGCATTGTAAAAGAATACCGTCCTAAGTTTGATAAGCTTGTTGCAACAGCCGAGATTGATTATGAAGCATTGGAAGCACTTGTTGAAAACTTTATTCAAACAGTTTCTTCATTGTCTATTGATATCCAAATGGCAATGCGTCCCGGTGCACCACCACCAAGCTCACGTCCCGCTCCGGCGGCAGGTGCAGGGGGTGCTGCACAAAAGCCTCAAACAAAGCAAATTTACAGTAGGGAATCACATAAAATTCTCGCCGTCGATAATGCAGTAATGTATTTAAACACCCTAAAAAAGATGCTGGAAAGCACATCATATGATTTACATACAACCACCTCATGTGCAGAAGCACTGGAGTATGTAAGATCAAATCACCCGTCCCTATTGCTTTTGGATATCGAAATGCCCGAAATGGACGGCTATGAGCTTGCACGCCAAATAAGAGCCGGCGGCTGCAGAGCTCCGATTATATTCATAACAGCAAACTCCGCCAGAGAATATGTCGACAGAGCACTTGAGGTTGGAGCAGAAGGTCTGCTCATGAAACCACTCCGTAGCAATCAACTACTTGCAAAGCTGGCTGAATTCTTATAAAGCGACAGTTCCTTTTACTTGGTAAAAACCCTGTCATATCAGACAGGGTTTTTTTCTAACCATTCTCTTACATCAGCCACAAGCGTTTCGGCGTCTTTTATAAAATCCTCGTTTAACTCGAGTATCGAAGCAACATCACCATCTCTTGCCATCGCCTCAAGCTTTTTAGCTCGTTTGGACAAGCTTTTTGCTCCTATGGTTCCGCTAATGCCTTTCATTGTGTGAATATCAATGGCATAGCTTTCAATTGTCGAATCATCCACATCACGAAGCTTATCTATCTCCTCTTGTGTATTATCAGCAAATGACTGCAGTATACCGACGTACATTTCAATATCATTTTCGTAAAGAGAAAGCCCAAGTTTTGAATTTACGCCGGGGATTTCAATAGTTATATCAGGCTCTGCAGGCTCATCCTCAAAACCGGTAACGTAAACATCTTCTCCGGCGTCATTCTCAATGATATCATCCGATTCAATTTCTGATAAATCCCGGTCATCCTTCATTATCCATCGCCGAACTGCTGTGTCAAGCTTTGTTACATTTATGGGCTTTGATACAAACGCCTGGAAGCCTTCATCCAGAAAGAGCCTCTCATTTCCTGCAACCGCATTTGCTGTAAGTGCTATTATCGGAATATTTTTGGCGTAATCATTGCCTATTTTACGAATCCATTTTGCTGCTTCAATACCGTCCATACCGGGCATCATATGGTCCATAAATATTGCGTTATATACCGGTTCGCCGCGTTTCATGCGGTCTATTGCGTCATGCCCGTTTGTTACGCAGTCGATATTCATTTTATACTTACCCAGCAGTCCCTTTGCAACATCGAGATTGGTAGGAGCATCGTCCACTACCAATACGTTAGCCCAGCTTAAGTCGGGTCTTTTTAATAGTCTCTCTGTTCTGTTTTTATTGTCTTCATAACGGAAACTCCTAAGGTCATCAAGTGTTTTCTCATCGAGAATTTCTCCGGTAACATAACCCTGCCTGATACTGAAGCTAAATGTTGAACCCTTGCCGTATTCGCTTTCTACTTCGATATTGCCACCCATAAGCTCAACAAATCCTTTTGCAATAGCAAGCCCGAGCCCGGTTCCTTCTATCATACGATTGGCACGGGTATCAACCTGATTATAGTTGCTGAATAATTTTTCTAGATCCTCCGGACGCATTCCGATTCCTGTATCAATAACCGAAAATCTCAACCATACATCATTAATTGCACCGCGTTCACAGCTAATGCTCAGTGTTACAGTTCCTTTACGGGTGTATTTAAATGCGTTGCTCAAAAGGTTCACCAGAATTTGCTTTACCCGTAAATCATCACCGCTGAGTATCGCATAAACCTCTCCGCTGATATCCAGTGAAAATGTGATAGGCTTGTCTCCGATTCGCATTATACTCAGGATAATAACATCATTTAATAAGCTCGCCAGTTCATATTGAGCCGGAAGCAATGTAAATTTACCCGCTTCGATTTTTGAAATGTCCAGAATATCGTTAATAAGTCCGACCAGGGTATTGCCTGCAGTATTTATTTTCTGCAGGTACTCTTTTTCATTTATGGATGGATTATCGCCCTCCAAAAGTAACTCTGTAAGACCTACGATAACATTCATGGGTGTTCTTATCTCATGACTCATGTTTGCAAGAAAATCGCTCTTGGCACGACTTGCGTTTTGTGCTTCATCACGAGCTTTTTGACGCTCGGCACTTGAAATAGCGAGTGCCATTAAATCCGACAGAGACGAAACAAAGCTCTGCTCCTCAATTGTCCACTCACGGTTTATCAGGAACTCCTCAGTGCTGTCCTGGTCTGCACATACTAAACCTATTGTCTTACCATCCAGACGAACGGGAGCTTCAAGCATTGCACATAAGTTTGGGTTGTAGCTACCCTCTATCTCAAACGATTCGACAGTATTGCTTGTGATAATAAGTCTTTCCGTCGTCAGCATATCCTTGTATTCTTCATTATCTATTAGGCTGAAATCATCCTCTATAACAAAATCACCTTCAACATTATCAAAGCAGGACATATTTATTAAAGCTTCTTTGTTTTCATCCATGCTCCATATACTGATTCGACTTACATTCAGTACATTACAGCCCTCTTTTGCGATATAGTCTGCGGCTGCCTTTAAATCTCCCTCGGAAATAGTTGATGATTTTGTTATTTCTGCAAGTGCACTACTGAGCTCCTTGGCACGTTCTACCAAGTGCTTCATCTTCTTTTCTTTTTCTCTTTGGTCTGTAATATCACGTGCAATACCAACAACTCCGACAGTTTCGCCATCTAGTGTCAGTGGCAGTACCGTTGTCTCATAAAATGGAACCAAACCGTCCGCTCGAGGCAGATATTCTTCAACAGTTACCGCCTTTTTCTGACTCATTATCAGCTTTTCTTTATCCTCATGAACCTTTGCGACTTCCGGCGGCAAGCCCAGACCTGTAACGTCAGTGTTTCCTATTAACTGTTCTCTTTTTATTCCGAAATGCGAAAGAATCGCTTTATTGCAATGGGTGTAACGCAATTTCTCATCCTTTGTAAATATTAGGTCAGGAATCGAGTCAAGTAATGTTTCCAGAGTTGTCGTTTGAAGAGCAAACTCACGTGTTCGTTTTTCTATGATTATATGCCTGTTTCCGGCACTTGCCATCATCAAGCTCACCGACCTTAAAATTGCAACCTCGTCCTCAGTAAACTCCCGTTCATTTACACAGTCATCAAGGCTGAATACACCCCAAAGCTGCTCGTCTATCAGCAGCGGTATCAGCATAACCGACTTAATACCGTACGTAGCAAAATAATCCTGCTCCGCCTTTGACATATTTGAAATCGGTCCTCCAATGTGCTCGTTACGTGAAAATCGTCCTTCCCAGTCCGGCACATTTGAGTATGTAACCATTTTTTTTGTTGCATAAGGTGACTCACGAATCCATTCGTAGAGCTGCCTGATTCGCAGCTTGCCCTTATCCTTATTGCAACGCCAAATATGCACACGGTCAACATCTACCGCACGTCCGACAAGCTCCATACTTCCAAGGATTGCAGTTTCAATATTATCATCTTCTTTTGTTGTCATCAGCAGTGTTGCAGCTTTATTTACAGCTTCCAGCAGCTTATCGCGGTGTTCTATTCTTTGAATCAGTTTATTATGCTCCCGCAAATCACGCGTATAACCGATTACCACGTCCTCGTCTTTATATTTCGCTCTGACAAGTGTGACCTCAGCCGGAACAGGTGCAAGTGTATCAGGTATCTGATGCATCCAGTCAAAGACACAATAGCCCTCTTCGAAAGCTTGGAATACAAGCTTTACAGCCTTCTCATCAGAACGCTGTCCGTCAGGCTGGTATTCGGGAGAGCATTCTTTAATAAACCGCTCGGCATACTCTGTCTTACTTTTAAATCCGTAGAGCCTGACTCCCGCTTCGTTACAATCAATGGTATTAAGATTTCTATCCCAAATCTGTGTACAAAGAGGAGACGTGTCGAGCATAAGCATCAAACGCTCATTCATTGCACTCATTGAATTCTCTCTGGATAATGCAATATGTAAGTCAACACGCTTAACCAGCAGTTCTTTTGTAAACGGCTTTAATATGTAGTCAACTGCTCCCAAGCCTAAGCCCTCAACCTCACTGCTTGTATCAACCTTTCCGGTTAAAAATATAACGGGTATATGAGATGTTCTCGGATTGCTTTTTAGCTCCTTAATAACCTCATACCCTCCCATATCGGGCATCTCAATATCCAACAATATTAAAGCAGGAATAACCACCTCCAGAATCTTAAACAGCTTCTCCCCCGAAGGAGCTGTAAAAAGACTATATTTTTCAGAAAGATTATTCCTCGCAACATTAAGGTTTGTAATATCATCATCAACCATGATTATAGTCTCACGATTTTCCTCCATTACAACCTCCCCAAATTTTCTCAAAATAAACAAAAAATAAGAACCAAATCCAGTTCATTCTACATAATGTTGACATAAATGTCTAATAAATTTTGATATTCTATAAGATAGCATGGCACGCTTAACGCGACCATTATACTACTCTTAATTCAACCTGCCTGCCGTAACTGGCAGTCTACCTTGTAATGTATGCCTCTGCTTGATGTAGAATATTGCAGGCATACGGGTTCTGTAATGTATTTGAAATAAATATCAATCTTATGATTTGTGTATAAAACAACCTTGTCAATAATCTCGGAATATAGTTCCGGGGTGCTTTCTTCTTGGCTTACAATCTTCCGCATTGCTTCCAATGTGCCGGATATACTGTCTTTTGCGTTTTCAATTATACTGTTACGCTCGTTGATTTCAGCAATCCTGCTTTTTAACCCTATAATTTCTTTATCGTATTTTTCGTTCATAAGCCGCATTTCATCTTCATCAATTTTACCATCAAGGCACCAATCGAGTGCTTTGGTTTTTTTGCCTGAAATGCGTGCGATTTTATCCTGCAAGGGTTTTATGCTTTCATATTCCGATTCTTCGTATGAGCTTACTATGTCGGCATACAGATTGTCGATGAAATCATCA
>Ga0123356_10000320_pt1 | contig 55233 bp, 52 predicted proteins | sample TergutEmb28metaG_2_FD_92546 | JGI IMG/M metagenome (GOLD analysis project Ga0123356, IMG submission 92546) | Embiratermes neotenicus P3 segment gut microbial communities from Petit-Saut dam, French Guiana - Emb289 P3 | ecosystem: Host-associated > Arthropoda: Insects > Digestive system > Gut ...
CACCAGGTTCTCTGGTGGATCCCGCAGGGGCATATTCCGGACCTGGACGAGGCGTTCGCGAGGCTGGATCTGCTCCGGCGAGACGGCTGCGGGCCCAGCGCGTTCACCTTCCGCGAGCCGTGCCGGCCGTCCGCGGTCCCAGCCGCACGGGTCCGTTAGGTTCAGTTCGCCTCATCGGAGGGACTTTGCTGCTGTCATAGCGACAGTGGATCCACTCTCATGGAGCGAAAAACCTGGCCAGGAAAGCGCCAGCGTCCTCGAAACTGACCTCGTCGATATCGGCTGGCCAGCCGTCCGCGCGGATCTCAGTGAGCAGATCGCTCGCGAGCTTGATCGCCTCCGCCCCGTGCTCGCTGATGGCGGGGCCTTCGAGCACTGCGAGGAGTGTCACCGTTTCTGCGGGCTCGAAGGCCAGGAAGATCCTCGTGTCAGACCTGAGCGGGTCAGCCTGCAGTTCGAGCAAGCCGGGCGCCGCCGTGGGGCTCTGTGGGAGTAGTGCTCGCAGTCTCTCCTCGGCCGCCCGGACATCTGCGCGGAGCTGCGCGAGGTCATCGTCGGACTCACCGCCAGCTGCCTCAAGAGTCTCGAAGATACGCAGCCGCGCCTCCGCGGCTGTGTAGAGAGCCTTTCGGGTTTCCTTCGCAGTCCGGAACGCGTCGACCTGGAACTGGAGCCGCTGACTCTGCTCCGTTAGCTGTGCTTCGCTCCGCTGAGCTACGGCGATGTCGCGCTCCAGGTCAGCCAGCCGAATGGCGTCGGCACCTGCGCGGCGCTCTGCTTCGAGCATCAGCTCGGCCCGCCTGCGTCTGGTAGCAACGTCGGCGACGCTGCGGCGGAAAACCTGAAGTTCCTCCAGCCTCTGCTGATAGGCGTAGTCGGCGGGCTCCCGCGGATCGCGCAGGCGTGGTGCCCCCGGTTCGCCGAGGGTCGGCAAGTCAGCAGGCTGGGCAGCGATCAGCACGGCGACGAGCGCCGCGCCGATTTCGGCGGCGATGGCCGGCTCGGAGTCGCCGAGCTCGGTGAGCCAGTCGCCGAGCTCGGCGGTCATCCGGAGCCGGCGACCCATCGCCGGCCCTAGCAGGCGTCGCTGACGTTCATGTCGAGCCCGTAACGGGAGATCGCCTGGCCGATCACCTCGGGCTTGACCTCGCCCATCCTGGCCAGCTGCGCCAGCACGGCAACCGTGATCGACTGCGCGTCGACGTGGAAGAACCGGCGCGCGGCCGGACGGGTGTCGGAGAAGCCCCAGCCGTCAGTGCCGAGCGAGGTGAACGGCGCCGGGACCCAGCGGGCGATCTGGTCGGGCACATCCTTGATCCAGTCGCTCACCGCCACGACCGGGCCGGGGTGGCCCTCCAGCGCGCGGGTGACGTAGGGGACCCTGTGCTCGGCGTCCGGCCGCAGCATGTTCCACTGATCGGCGTCCAGGGCCTCGCGCCGCAATTCTGTCCAGCTTGTCGCCGACCACACACCGGCCCTGACGCCCCACTCGTCGGCGAGCAGGCGCTGTGCTTGCTCCGCCCACTTCAGCGCCACCCCGGACGCGAGGATCTGAGCCTGCGAATGCTCGCCGGTGGTGGAGGCCCCGTTGACGGTGACCTGCGGCGGCGCGGAGAACCGGTACAGCCCGCGCAGGATCGCCTGCTCCAGCGCGGCCGGGCCGCCCTCGTAGTCAGCCGGCTCGGCAGGCTGCACGTAGGGCTCGTTGTAGACGGTCAGGTAGTAGAAGATGTTCTCGCCGTCCGGGTGCTCGGCGGTCGAGCCGTACATCCGGCGCAGCGCGTCCTTGACGATGTAGGCCAGCTCGTAAGCCCAGGCGGCGTCGTAGCTGATGCAGGCGGGGCTTACCGAGGCGAGCAGCAGTGAGTGGCCGTCGTTGTGCTGAAGGCCCTCGCCGGTGAGCGTCGTACGGCCAGCGGTGGCACCGAGCAGGAAGCCACGACCGAGCTGGTCGCCCATGGCCCACATCTGGTCGCCGGTCCGCTGGAACCCGAACATCGAGTAGAAGATGTAGACGGGGATCATGTGCGTGCCGTGCGTGGCGTACGAGGTTCCGGCCGCGATCGTGGAGGCCATCGCCCCGGCCTCGCTGATGCCCTCGTGCAGGATCTGCCCGCGCGCGGACTCCTTGTAGGACAGCAGCAGGTTGCGGTCGACGGCCTCGTAGGTCTGCCCGTGCGGGTCGTAGATCTTGGCCGTCGGGAACAGCGAGTCCATGCCGAACGTGCGGGCTTCGTCCGGGATGATCGGGGCGAACCTGTCGCCGATCTCGGGGTCCTTCATCAGGTCCTTGAGCAGCCGGACGAACGCCATCGTCGTGGCGACGGACTGCTTGCCCGAGCCCCGGCGGAGCTCGTCATAGACGGAGGCGGCCGGGAGGGTGAGTGGCCTCGCCCGTACTACCCGCTTCGGCAGGTAGCCGCCAAGCGCGGCCCGCCGCTCCTTCATGTACCGGATCTCGTCCGACTGCTCGCCCGGGTGGTAGTACGGCGGCAGCTCGGCCTCGAGGGCCCGGTCGGGGATCTCCAGGTAGAGCCGGTCGCGGAACTCCTTGAGCTCGGCCACCGTGAGCTTCTTCATCTGGTGGGTGGCGTTGCGGGCCTCGAAGTCCGGGCCGAGCGTCCAGCCCTTGATGGTGTGCGCCAGGATCACCGTCGGCTGGCCGACATGCTCCTGCGCGGCCTTGAACGCCGCGTACACCTTGCGGTAGTCGTGGCCGCCGCGAGACAGGTTGCGGATCTCGTCGTCGGACATGTGCTCGACCATGGCGCGCAGCCGGAGGTCGCCACCGAAGAAGTTCTCCCTGGTGTAGGCGCCGTTCTCCACCGCATAGGTCTGGAACTGGCCGTCCGGCGTGGTGTTCATCTTGTTCACCAGCACGCCGTCGGTGTCCTTGGCGAGCAGCGGATCCCAGTCCCGGCCCCAGATGACCTTGATGACGTTCCAGCCGGCGCCGCGGAATGTCGCCTCGAGCTCCTGGATGATCTTGCCGTTGCCGCGGACCGGTCCGTCCAGCCGCTGCAGGTTGCAGTTGATCACGAAGGTGAGGTTGTCGAGCTCCTCCCTGGCGGCGAGGCTGATGGCGCCGCGGGCTTCGGGCTCGTCCATCTCGCCATCACCGAGGAAGCACCACACGTTCGACCGGCTGGTGTCCTTGAGCTCGCGGGCCAGCAGATAGCGGTTGAACCTCGCCTGGTGGACCGCGTCGATGGCGCCCAGGCCCATCGAGACCGTGGGGAACTCCCAGAAGTCCGGCATCAGCCGCGGGTGCGGGTAGGACGGCAGGCCGCCGCCGGGGTGGGACAGCTCCTGGCGGAACCCGTTGAGCTGCTGCTCGGTCAGCCGTCCCTCCAGGAAGGCGCGGGCGTAGATGCCGGGCGCGGCGTGGCCCTGGAAGAAGACCTGGTCGCCGGACTCGCCGTGGTCTTTGCCGCGGAAGAAGTGGTTGAAGCCCACTTCGTACAGGCTGGCAGCAGAGGCGTAGGTGGCAATGTGCCCGCCCACGCCGAGGCCCGGCTTGTTGGCGCGGCTGACCATGACGGCCGCGTTCCACCGGATGTAGGCACGGATGCGGCGCTCCACATACTCATCGCCAGGGAACCAGGGCTCAGCCTCGGGCGGGATCGTGTTGATGTAGTCCGTGGCGCGCAGGCCGGGGACGCCGACCTGCTGCGAGCGGGCACGCTCGAGCAGCCTGAGCATGACATACCGGGCACGAGTGCGGCCGTGGGTGCGGACGATGTCGTCGAACGACTCCAGCCACTCCCTGGTCTCGTCCGGATCGATGTCCGGCAGCTGGGTGGGTAGTCCGTCGCTGATGATCGAGAAACGCTGGCGTCCGGAGGCCACGAGTGTCCCCTCGCAATCGGCCGCATGCACGGCCACGTCGGGTTCGGTTGTCCTGCTCCAATCCTCGTACGAGCCGCCCCGAAGTGCATCTCGGCCCCGTGGTCTACCCAGCGGTAACCGGCATATCGGCTGGCTAGTCCCGGTGCGTGGGGATTTGTTATTGCGGCCTAATTGTGACTTGCGTACCGCGCCGACCCAGTGTGAACTGTGCGATCAGGAGCAGCGACAACGCTGCGGCTGTGTGGGCGACCCGGTGGCTGGGCATGTGCCAGGTTCAAGGGTCTCCCGACTGGGGCCGCGGCGGAAAGGACCAGGAGGACTTCAGTGAGCGCGACCGCGGGCCAGGCACAAGATCAGCGTGACCTGGCTGAGCGGCTTGGCGTGAAGCCAGGCCACGTGGTGCAGGAAATCGGCTATGACGACGACGTGGACGAGGCGCTACGGGATTCCGTTGTGGCCCTGGAGGGCGCCGAGCTCGTCGACGAGGACTACGACGGCGTGGTGGACGGCGTCCTGCTGTGGTTCCGCGATGCGGACGGCGACCTCGTCGACGCGCTCATGGATGCGCTGAGTCCGCTGGCCGACGGTGGCTATGTGCTGCTGCTGACGCCGAAGACCGGGCGCGCGGGCCACGTCGAGCCGAGCGAGATCGGCGAGGCGGCCCCGACTGCCGGACTCTCCCAGACCTCGACGGTAAGCGCCGGGCGCAACTGGTCAGCCAGCCGCCTGGTCGCGCCGAGGGCGCGCCGCTGACCTAGCCTGCGGCCAGGCAGCCATCCGGTTCTCGGCCGGGCGGTAGCTGGGTGGCAGACTGAGTTCCGTCCTTTCCCGAGAACCAGCGTTCCCAGATACCCGCGTTCCCCAGAACCTGCGCTGAGAGGATCGGTCCCATGGCGGTGGAAGTCGGCGAGACGGCCCCAGACTTCGAGCTGAAAGACCAGCACGGCACTCCGGTGAAGCTGTCGAGCTTCCGCGGTAACAAGAATGTGGTGCTGGTGTTCTACCCGCTGGCGTTCAGCGGCGTGTGCACCGGCGAGATGTGCGCCATCCGGGACCAGTTCCCCGAGGTCACCAGAGACGACGTGGAACTGCTGGCCATCTCGGTCGACTCGTTCTTCGTGCTGAAGACCTGGGCGGAACAGCAACATTTCAATTTCGCAATGCTCGCTGACTTCTGGCCGCACGGCGAAGTAGCCCGGAAATACGGTGTCTTCGATGACACCATGGGCGTGGCCACCCGGGGCACGTTCATCATCGACAAGGACGGCGTCGTGCGGTGGAAGGTCGTTAACCCCATCCCGCAGGCGCGTGAGATCGCCGACTACCAGAAGGCACTTGCCGAGCTCAGCTAGCCCCGTAGCCCGTGCGGGCTCGGGTAGCGCTGCGCTTCCTGGTTGCCAGGCAGAATCGGAACAGGCTGCATGCCCTGCTATCGGTGCGGAACCCGGCAGGTAGACCCGGACCGGGGCGAGAGTCCCTGGCGCCGAGGCGTTCGCGGCGACCGTCAGGTTCTCGTCTGCCCCGACTGTCAGGTCGAGGATGACTGGGCGAGCGAGCTGGACCGCTGCCGGGTTTGCTCGAGCGTGCACCTGGTGCGACGGCTGGGTGAGGTCGAGTGCCGCGACTGCGGCGCCGTCGGCCAGGTGGCGCGCGCGAGTCTCGATGACCACGTCTGGTCGGATGCCGCTGCTACGGAGCTGGCTGAGGAGGTCGAGCGTGCGCTGGCGAAGGTACTCGGGCCAAGCAGGCAGCGCCCGCCGTACGCGATGTCGTGATGCCGTGATCCGCCGGCGGTCCTGACATGACCGACGCGGCGGTCGCGGGACGACTGCTCGACGAGTACCACGAGCGGCCGCTCCCGGCTTCCTGCGTGCGCGTGCTCAGCGGATCGGAGCATCAGTCGCGCGTCACCTACCAGGTGACGCTGCCTGATGGCGGCGCTCATGTCATCCGCGCCTTCCGCGCCGACGAGCCGGTGCCTGGTCACGGCCGGGACGTGGCGGGAGAGGACGTGGCCGCGTGGCTGTGCGGCCTCGCTCGCACCCTGGCCGTGCTGGCGGACGCTGCCTATCCGGCGCCCAGGCCCGTTCGGACCAGGACCGGCGAGCTCGTGGGCGTGGCCGGGCCGTGGCTCAGCTGGGCGACGACGTACGTCGCCGGCCCGGTGGTGACGCCGACCCTGGACCAGCTCCGGCAGATCGGGGCAGCGCTCGGTCACCTGCACTCGGTGCCGGGCCGGCCGGGCGGCCGCCGGATCGGGGACGGTCCGCCGGGCCTCGCGTCGCGGCATCCGGCGGTCGCCGTTACCGCCGGCGTTGCGCGGCTCGATCGCGCGGAGTCCCGGCTGCCGCCGGCCTGGCGGCCGCTGTACTCGGAATGCAGGGCCGTCCTGACAGCCGTCGCGGAAGCGGCCAGGTCGGTGCCGGAGAGCATCGTGCATGGCGACGTGCGGGCGCGGAAGGCGGTCCAGTCCTCGCCAGCGGCCGTGACGTTGGTGGACTGGGAGACCGGTGGTCTCGGACTTCCCGTGGTCGACCTCGGCGCCGCGCTGCTTGAGTGTCATCTGGACGCTGACCTGCCCGACGACGAGCCGGCCCGCTGGCTGGTCGATCCTTCGCCGGACCGGATCGAGGCACTGACCGCGGGCTATGCCGGCGTCCGCACGCCTTCCGCGGCGGAACTGGCCCTGCTGCCTGCCGCGGCCAAGTTCTCGGCGGCGGTGGCCGGGTCGGTGCACCTGGACGTGGCGCTGACGCAGAACGTCATTGGATCCGCCATGGCCGGGCGGCTCGCCTGCGTGGAGAACCGGCTGGGCGTCGCCGGCCGGGTCGCGGCGATAGCGCGGGACTGCTTCAAGCCCTAGGCGGGACGAAGGGCGAAGTCTTGCTCTGGGTCCGCCTCGGGCCACGGCTGGTAGATATTCACCCCCGGCTTTCCCCGCAGCAGGAAGGCGGACGGGTATGGCTGCTCGGGTGCCGTGATGCGCGTCGACGTCGGGATGTACCGGATCGTCAGCCCGCAGCGTCGCATCGGGGACGTGTTGGCAGCGGAGCCGTGCATGATGCTGGGGTGGTGCACCTCGACATCCCCAGGGGACAGCGTCAGGCCGACCGCGAGGCTCTCATCCACGTTGACCGCGGACTCCGACCCTAGGACGCTGTCGAAATCCTCGCGTGCGCGGATCTCGTGCAGATCCTCGTGATGGGATCCGGGGATCACTCGCAGGCCGCCATTTTCCGGCGTCGACTCGTCAACGGCCAGCCAGAGCGTGACGACTTCCATCGGCTCCAGCGGCCAGTAGGCACCATCCTGATGCCACAGAACTGGCCGGCCCGAGTACGGCGGCTTGCAGATGTAGTGCGACGCGAAGAGGGCAATATCTGGCCCGACGAACTGCTCGGCGATCTCCAGCAGGCGGTCGTCGCTGACGAGGCGAACCCAGAAGGGATCGCCGGCCACCAGCTCGTGGCCGAGATCCTCGCCGCGCAGCTCGGGATGTCGCTGCTGCAGCCAGGTCACGTGCTCGCTCGCCTGCGCTATCAGAGCCGCATCGAGCACCCGCCGGAAAATGACAAACCCGTCCCGCTCGTAGTGCTGCAGAGCTTCTGGCGTGCGATCTGTCATGGTGACCTCAGACGTTAGTCTGGCACGCGGCAGACCCGGCTAAATCGGGCGGGCTGCTGCGGGCGGCGGCAGAACGCGGGCCGCGCGGGGGAGCGGTACGCTGAGGCGCGGTCATTCCGGTCGCGGGCGCGTAGCTCAGTGGTGGAGCACCTCGCTTACAACGAGGGGGTCGCTGGTTCGATCCCAGCCGCGCCCACTCCCGGGCCGTGCGAAGGAGCAGAGCGTGCCAGCGACGGACCCCAAGCTGACTGCGGAGGAGGACCGGCGCATCGGCATCGCCTTATTCAATGCGACCTGGACGCTGATGGAGAAGCAGATCCGCACTCGCGAAGAAGATGATGCCATGCTGCACATGGGCACAACCGGTAGCGTCGTGCGTTGTGGCAAGCATTTTCGTGACCGGGTCGTCGGACGGCATCGGGCAGGAGACCGCCCGCCAGCTCGTCAGGGCGGGGCACCGCGTAGTCCTGCACGCGCGGGACGCTGCCCGCGCCACGGACGCTGCCGCTGCGGTGCCGGGCGCCGCCGGGGTGGCCACCGGCGACCTGTCGGTGCTGGCCGGGAGCAGGACTGCCGCCGCAGGGGCGAACGCGCTCGGGCCGTATGACGTGGTGATCCACAACGCCGGCGTTGGCAGCCATCCGGTGCGCCGAGCGACCGCCGACGGCTGCGAGCACATCTTCGCTGTCAACGTCCTCGCGCCGTACCTGATGACGGCGCTGATGCCCCTGCCTCCGCGGCTGATCTACCTCACCTCCGGGCTAGAGTCGGCAGGCCGGGCAAATCTTGCCGATCTGCAACGGGAAAGCCGGGCCTGGGACGGCTGGCAGGCCTATTGCGATTCCAAGCTCTACGACGTGCTGCTGGCGTTCGCCGTCGCCCGCCGTTACCCGCGCGTGCGGAGCAACGCGGTCGACCCTGGCTGGATCAAGACCAAGCTCGGCGGTCGCGGCGCGACGGATGATCTTCCGATCGGAGCCAGTACCCAGGTATGGCTCGCCACGAGCGACGAACCGGAAGCGACAGTGACCGGTCGCTACTTCAAGTGGCGCAACGACCTGCGGGCCAATCCGGAGGCCTCTGATACGCGCCTCCAGGAATCCCTGCTGACCGCGTGCGCCGACATCAGCGCCGCTACTCTGCCAGATTAGATCCTGGATCCGGCGATTGCCCCTGGGTACCCGACGCCTGCGAGGATGACGGCGCGGGCGTCCGGAAGGTTGGCAGGCGCGACCAGTCCAGTTCGCGCACCGGGACGCCGAAGTCCCACAGTTCGAGCGTCAGAACCTTTGCGCTCGACGCGTCCAGCGTGGTCTGCGGACTCTTCGTCCGGTCTTCAAACCGGACCTGGCGGACGTTCTCGCTATCGATCCAGACCGTGAGCACCAGCACGGGCGGCAGCGCGGAGCTGACACCGGTAGGAGTTGGCAAGCCTGCCCGGCCGCCGTCCGCCGCGGCTCGCCTTACGTCGACGCTTATCGTGTAGTTCCGGCACAGCGTGCCACGGAGTGTCTCGGTGCCCTCAAGGCGCGCACCTGTCGTACCTGGAATCAGCCTGAGCAGCCACAGCACCTCGCCCTCTCGCTTGTCCGGGCGCAGGGTCTGCAGCCAGCGGCCCGACAGTCCGCCGTAGGTCACGCCGTCGGTGCAGAGCATCGCGTACGAACCGAAGTCGATCATGTACCGGCCGGTGGCCGGCTCGATGAAACCGTCAGCGGCCCCGTGCCCGAACGCCTTTCCGCCAGAGACGCGCTCCCATACGGCTTGGCCGACCAGTTTGACCAGGCCACCAACGGGTCCGGGGCTCGTCTGCGGCCTCGCCCGGGACACATTCCAGTCATAGCGATACGCCACCCGGGCACTGAGTGCGGCCAGCGTACGGCGAGCACAGCCAACAATCTCGGCGACGGCCTCGTCGCCCCCCGGCGTCACCGCCGATGTCCCCCGCGCAAGTTGACCTGGATGAGGTCACCCCTGATTGCGGCCAGGTAGGGGTCGTAGACGGTTCCCGCTGAGCGGTCATCCGCGCGCGAAAGGTCGCTGCCGTTGCCCAGCTCCGTGTGCGACACCTTGACAAGGTCGGTCTTCGGAGGCCCGGCCGGGGGCGGGTCGTAGCTCTCGGCGCCGGCGTCGCGCACGAGTTTCGTCGGCTGGCCGGCCGAGAAGTAGCGATCCTCATGCACGAGGTACGGATCGCGGTACCAGCCCTGCGCTTGCACTCATTCTCCCAGGCTCACTGCCAGCGTAGGCCTCCGGAAAAGCAATCTCCAGAGTCGCAAACCGGAGGACGCAACCGAGCATGTACGCGCGCCAGCCGACCACGAAGTGCGACCTTTAGCGTGGATCAAATCACTGCATAAAGGGCGCAATTTTGACGTTAGCGGTCGCACTTGCTGGCGAACGCGGTCAGACCGGCCTTCCGACCTCCGAGGTGCGCATCGCGCTGGTCACGTTTCTCACCGCGAGAGTTCTACCGGCCAGCATCTCGGGGGATAAGCCCGCAATGAGGCCCGAGTATCCGCCCGATCCGTATCGGCCGCCCCCGCCGGAGACCCCGCCACCACCTGGCGCCCGAGGCGGAATGCCGCCAGCTAGCGATTTGCTGCCGCTAGGCGACTGGGTGCGTCATGACTCGCTGCGCAGCCCTCCGGTGCTGCTGTTCCTGGCGCTCATCTGCATTCCCTCGATCGCGCTGGTGATCCTGGGGACCACCGCTGGCCCTCGCACCTTCACCGAGGTCGCGTGGATTTTCGCTGCCTACTTCGCGCTCGCGTGGCTTCTCCTGCTGGGAGTCATCGTGCGGCCGGAGCACGTGACCCGGCCGATGCTGGCGCTGATCATCGTCACGGCGCTGCTGACCGAGATACCGCTGGCCCTGGCGATGGAGAGCGCACTGCACGACAGCAACGCGAGCCTGGCCAGCAGCATCTTTACGATCGGCGTGCCGGAAGAAGTGGCGAAAGCCCTGCCAATCGCGATTGTCGCCCTCATCTACCGCAGGCGTCACAAGCTGGCGCCGCGGGACTATCTGTTCCTCGGCGCGGTCAGCGGCCTGGTCTTCGGAGCCAGCGAGGTCGTGCGGTATTTCACGATCAACGGCGTCGATCAGTTCTACCTGACGGTGCAGTCCGCGCTGCCGACGATCAGCCGCCTGATCCGGGCCGGCAACCCGGAGGGCACGTCGCTGTTCGCGGCGCTCATCGGGCCGGTACTCGACTTCATCCTGAACTTCGTGTGGCGGTTCCTGACCGACCCGATCAGCCACGCCTGCTGGTCGGGCCTCACCGGCTACTTCATCGGCCTGGCGGTCAGCGGCCGGCACAAGTGGTATGCCGTGGGCTGGATCGGCCTGGCGGCGGCTGCCCTCCTGCACGGCCTGAACGACTGGAGCCGGGTCAACGGGCACGTTGCCTGGATCCTGGTCACCCTCGTGAGCGGCATCCTGTTCCTGGGATACGCCAAGGTCGGATCCCGAACGCAGAGCGCCGACCTGCTGGGTGCCGAGCCGCCTCCCTTCCTCGACACCAGGGCGGCGCACGCGCGGCACGCTGCCGACCGCGTCAGCGAGCCCGCTGCACGAGTGCCGGGCGGCGGCGAGGAGAGCCCGCCGCCGTGGTGGGAGCAGCACTAGCTCCGGCGGTCAGCGGATGCCCTCCCAGAGTGCCCGCTCGTCGCCGGCCGGGTCATCGACGGGACTGACCTTCTCCGTGATCAGGGCAGTGGTGCGACTGGCGGTGTCGTAAGGCGCCCAGCCGGGATCACCGTTGGCAATGAAGTCAACCCAGGCCCGGTGGACTCGGTCAGCGATCTCCTGGGACGGCTCGTCGCCGATCAGTGGGCGTAGCTCGGCCCGGCTGACGGTGTCGAAGACGAAGGGGATCTCGACCGCGTGGCAGGCGCCGAGCCCGTGGTTGGCCTGCGGGTCAGGCTGATCGAACCGGTACATCCAGGTCCTGGCCGCGCCGGAGGCGCCGCGGGCTTCGGCCACCCGGATCGCCGGGACGCGGAAGAACCAGTCGCTGACCAGGGCGGCCAGGATGTCGCCGGGGCTGCCGCCAGGACGGTTCGCTTGGTACACGGCCACGCCAGTCCCGGCCAGCCCGTACGCGCCTGCCGCAGCTGCCAGTGTCGGCTCGTCGACGACGTCGATCGCACCGGGCGCGACGAGGAACAGCCGGGCCTCGTCCCGGTTCGACCCGATCAGGAGCGGAACGCCTGCGCCGCGCCCGGCCTCGATGGCAGCGACCGGCGCGGAAGGCAGGACAGAGCCGTCGACAGTGGGCGCGAACGGGAGCAGGCTCAGGGCGAGCCGTCCCCACCTGGCTGGGTCGGCCGCCGTCTGCACCTCGACGACGAGGTCCGATGCGGTCTGCACAAGCCGGTCCATCGGGACCGCCTTGATTGCTTCCCGGTCTGCAGGCACGCCGAGGGCCTCGGCCAGATAGTCGCCGACAGTTCGCGCTTCCTGGGCGGAGAGGGCATGGGCGCCGGCCCCGCTCTGCGCGATGGCCTGGGAGAACAAGCCCTCGGCCAGGGGCATCGACAGCAGTGTCGTGACGCTCATCGCCCCGGCGGACTCGCCCGCGACCGTGACGCGCGCCGGATCGCCTCCGAAAGCCGCGATGTTGTCCTGCACCCACTGCAGGGCCGCGAGCTGATCGAGGAGGCCGAGATTGGCGATGCCGTCATCGAGGAAGAGAAAGCCCTCGGCGGCAAGCCGGTAGTTGACGCTCACGCACACCACGCCGTCGCGGGCGAAGGCGGCGCCGTCGTACGCGCCTACCGACGACGAGCCGTTCATGAACGAGCCCCCGTGGATCCAGACGAGCACCGGCAGCCCGGCAGCGCCTGGGTCGGGTGTCCACACGTTGAGGTTCAGGCAGTCGTCGCCCGGAATCACTACCTCGGGGAAGAGCGTCGCGTACTGCGGCGGATAGTCACCCTTGGGTGCCGTGGGCCCGAACGCCGTCGCGTCTCGCTCGCCTTCCCACGGACGCACCGGCTGGGGCGGCAGCATCCGGTTATCGCCGAACGGAGGTGCCGCATAGGGAATGCCGAGAAACGCATAACTGCCGGACTCGGCCTTGCCGCGCACGACGCCGGCCTCGAGCCGGACCACTGGCTGATGCGTCATCTCACTCATATGTGGCTCCATTGCAACGTTGTCGAGACTTGTTGCATACTGTCTCCCGGCAGCCCGACGCGTGTCAAGACGACGACCGGCGAAAGGAGTACCGATGGCAGCCCGCTCCCCGCGCCCCGAGAGCACTGTGCTCCAGCGCCAGCTCGACGGCACGGCAGCGTCGCGGCCGACGGCGCTCGATGCCTTCACCCGCGCCCGCAAGGCATTCCTCGCCGGAGACCGCGTCGACATGCAGGCGGTAGCCCGCGTCGTCGGCGTGGACCGGGCCACCTTGTACCGCTGGGTCGGATCCCGGGAGCAGCTGCTGGCCGAGATTCTCTGGTCGCTGATCGACCCGACGATCACCCGCCTGCGGAAGATCCACTGCCGCGCTGGCGCATCCGCGGTGCCAGGTCAGTCACCAGCGGCCGCAGTCCTGAACGACACCGTGCGCGCCGTCATCGCCAACGCGGGTATGCAGCGCTTCATCGAGCGCGAGGGCGACCTGGCCCTCCGCCTGCTGACCACCAAGGCGTCCGACTTCGAAGCCCGGCTGACCGACCTGATCGGTGACCTCGTCAGCGAGGAAGACGCAGCCGGCCGCCTGAACGCGTCGGTCCCCCTCGAAGACCTGCCCTATGTGCTGGTCCGCGTCATGGAGTCCTACATCTACCTGGGGCTGATCACCGGCGAGCATCCGGATGCGGACCGGGCTGCCCGGGTGATCAGCTCGCTGCTGCCGCAGTGAAGTCGAAACACTGGGTCAGGTCGCTGAGGGCGGGGTTGCCGTCACGAGGCGGGAACGGCGCTCCGTTCGCCTGATTGTTGGTTCCCGGCGTGCCCGCGTCGAACTCGTGGTTGATGGACGCGAGCGTGGGCAGGCCGAAGACCTTCTCGACGAACTTGAGGACCGAGCCGTGGTCGGAGAATGTCGTGTCGACGTAACCGGGCTTCGCAAACGGCGACACGATGATCATAGGAACCCGGATACCCGGGCCGTACGCGTCCAGCTGCCGCGGCGCGATGTGGTCGAAGAATCCGCCCGCCTCGTCGTAGGTAATGAGGATTGCCGTGCTGGACCAGGCGGCGGACTTCTGCACGGCGGCCACGATCGACTCGATCATCTGCATGCCGGTCTGGACGTTCGCCGGCGGGTGCTCGTCGTAGGGCGGCGCCTCCGTAATGAACGAGACCTGTGCGAGCGCGTCGCTCGTGCAGTCGGTGAAGAACTGGGCCATTGGCTGATTCAGCTCGTTGTTCGGGCCGCCGGTTGCCCACTTCGCGAACAGTGCCAGCGTCGAGTAGTTGTCCGGGCAATTGAAGTTGTAGTTCTTGAACGTGATACCGCCGGACGACAGAAGGTCAAGGACGCACGGGTAAGTCAGCGTGCCGTTCCGGATGCTATTGTTCGTGTGCCCGCCGCTCGTTCCCGAGTACAGCACGAGCCGGTTCGGGTAGGTCTCGGTGAGCATTCCGCAGAAGTAGTTCGCGCAGAGCGCGTACTGAGGGAGCAGCGAGTAGTAATACGGCAGGTCGGCAGCCTCGTAGTACCCCATGGCCGTGGTGCTGTTGGTGGTATAGAACCCGTCCATAGCGCCGTTGTCCCACTCGGCGTGGATATCCGTCCAGCTGTGACCGGGGTCGACGTTGTTGGTGGTCAGGTTCGCGAAATGGACCGGCGCCACCGTGCCGCCTTTCCCGTCCGGCTGGGTGAAGCCGGCTGGGATTCCGTACCCGGCGGGCAGGCCCGAGTAGGACCCGAAATAGCTGTCAAAAGAATGGTTCTCCTGGCAGCAGACGATGATGTGCTGGATCGGGAAGCTCGACGGACTGGTCAACGGTTCCTCCGGTCGCGGACGATGGCCTGCTTGCTCACGTTATGGGCAGGCAGCAGCCGTTCGCATCGGACCGGCGGTATGGCCAGGTGAATTGCCGGAGAACAGCAGTTAATGGCCGGCTGAAGTGTCACGGCTGGCTATCAGGCCGGGCACCCGCTCTCGGTCCAGCGCCTGAACACGTCGATCTTCTCCGCTGCCCAGGCGCCGTCGCACGGCATTGAGCCCTGCTGCAAGCGCTCCAGGATGTCGGCAGCGTGAGCCCGGACATCGTCGGCGGACCACAGGTCGAACGCGAACGTCATCGACTGGCGGTCATGCTCGCGGAACAGGGGTTTGATGTGCGCCGCGAAGCTCAGCGGCTGGCCTGGCGCTGGCAGCGGGACGTCCGGCGCATCCGCCGGAGCCGTCGCGTCGCTGCCGGCGTGTGCAGCGGGCGGGCCATCGGGCCCCCATCCCCACCGGGGCTGTGTCGCGCCCGCAGCCGCAGGACCCGAGTCCGGCGGGGCGATCGCTGCTCGTGACAGCCAGTCGGCACAGGCCGCGAAGGCGGACCGGAACCCGGCGTCGGCCGGCCACTTTGCCTCGTCGGCAGCTACTCCTGCCAGCATGACCCAGCGGGCGCGCTCCGGCTCGCCGACGTCGGGTGCGGCGAGCCCCGTGGCCGTCGCCGGGTCAGTGCCAGCCTCGTCGGCTGGCGGCCCCCCGAGCGCCGCGGCCAGCCAGCTGGCCAGGCGCTGCGGCTGATCCGGCGGCATGTTCGCGAAGGCCGCCGCGAGCAGTGGGTCGGCAGGCACGTGCTTGGCGTAGAGCAGGCTGCTCATCCTGGTCAGCCCTGGCAGGCCGCCGACCCACTCAAAGAGCGTCGGCTCGCTGCCGGGGGGTCCCACCGGGTCGGCGAATCCCACGTACCAGTGCATGCCGCTGCAGAACGGCTTGTTCTGCGAGTGCCCGCACCGGCAGAGGGCGCAGTGCTCCGTCGACGCACCCGCATTACGCGCGGGGACGTCGCCGCTGGCATCGAGCAGCGTGATGCTGCCGGTGATCCGGTACGGGCCGTCCTTGCTCACCTCAATCGCCGGCTCCCTGGTGCCGTTCCAGTCGGCCTGGCTGCGGGCCTCCACATCATCGATTGCGTAGCTCAGCGCCCCAGACGGGCAGTCCCGTACCGCGCGGATGATCTCGTCCATCCGGCCGCCGCTCGGCGCCACAAACGGCTCTGCATCCGTGCGGAACACCGTGGCCAGCCGGTCGGTGCACCGCCCGGAGTGCTGGCATATGCCGCGATTGTCAAAGATGGTGATCTGCTCGCCCTGGTAGGTGTCGCGCCGGTCGGTGACTCGCTTCGGGTCCTTGCCGTCGGAGAACCCGGTGCGGGCATGACTGCCGTCACAGAGCGGCTTGACAGCCGAGTTGCCGCAGCGGCACAGCGCGAGCTGGGGGAGCGGCCTGGTTTCCGTGCCCAGATAGTCGGTCAGCTTCGGCACGTTGGTGACCAGGTACGGCCCGTCATGAGCGGCCTGGATGCTTGCCGGGAGGTCGTGCTGCAGCTGCCACAGCTGCGATCGCTGTGCCGCGGCCCGAGCGGGCGACTCGAGCCGGCCGGCCAGGTCCTGGAGCGCCGCAGCGGCCTCTGTGAGCCCGTTCGGGCACTGGCCGCCCCGGCTCAGGCGCACCCGCAGGTTCGTGGCGGCCATGGCCGCCGTCCAGACGCTCTCGGCTGCGGATATTCCGGGCGGCCTTGGCTGCGGTACCCGCGTTCCCTCCGGAGAACCCGCCGCCTGCGCGGGCGCACCGCCGGCCGGCACCATCGCCTCTGCGAGCGGGCGCAGCACACTATCGACCAGCCGCGGGACGACGATCGCGGTGTCCTGCGGCCCGCAGCCGTGGCCGGCGGCGGCCGTCGTCACGATGGTGTGCACGGTCTGGAACAAGCTGGCCAGGTCTGCTGAGGCCGGACCGGTCGCGTGCGGCACCCTGGCGGCCAGGTCGCGGGCCCGGTCGAGCAGGGAGTCGACCACCGCTGCGTCGAGCGGGGCCGGCCTCGTCGCGAGCTGCGCGTGCGGGCTGCTCGCCCGCAGGTGCGCGGCAAAGGTCGCAGACATCTCCCGCAGCGCCGTCAGGATCGGCTCGAGCTGGGCGGCGACCTGCTGGCCTTTGCCGGTCCGCAGCTCATCGCACAGCCAGGCGGCCGCGTCGAGCCGCTCGGCCAGCAGCGCCCAGGCTGCCTGCTGGTGCGGCATGAGGTAGTCGCTCTCGTAGAAGAGCTCGAAGCTCGGCGCAGCCGTCCGGCCGGGATAGTCGGCACCGACCGGGAGCGTCGTGATCAGGTCGCCGAGCGGCTTGATGACCCGCAGCATGAGCCCGATCGTCGCGTCCGCGAGAACAGCGAGCTGGGTGTCTGTTTCCTCGGTATGCGCGAAGAATCGTTCGAAGATCTGCAGCAGAATCTCGTAGCCGACGTTGAACAGGTCGCTCACGCGCGCGGTGAGGAGGTCGCCGATCAGCGGTACGGCGGTGTCCCTCTCGGCCGGCCGGACGTTGGCCGCCTGCACCGGGCGGACGGGCTGGAAGCCGGGGTTCTCTGCACGCATCCGCTGATACTCGTCCAGGATGCTGACGAACTGGCCGAAATGCGCATTGCGCCAGTCGCCCCGCGGGCCTTCGCCTTGCTCCAGAATCTCCTCGATGGCCCGCTGGGCGCTTGCCAGGTCGGTGACGGCGACCAGTTCCGGCCAGCGGAAGTGCTGGGCCGTGGCCTGCGCCCTGGGTGGGCCAACGAACAGCCAGTCCTCGCCATGCTGCTCGGCCAGGTGCGCGAACCCTGCCTCGATGGACCGGTAGAGGTGCCCGACGGTCGCGAAGTCCTGGCCACGCGGCACGATGTCGCGCTTGTTCATCATCGGCGCCGCCATGGCCACGGCGGCGAGACCGTCGGCGTCGTCCAGGGCCATTCCCTCCGGCCGCTCCAGGAACATGAAGTGCCGCAGCGCCTGCTCCCCGAACGGGATAAGGGTGAGCTGTACGCCGGCCGGGTAGTGGCTTGCCGGTGCCGGGAAATTGGGCCTGGCCATGTGCGGTGCGGCGCCGATGGCGGAGAGCAGGTTGTGCACGAGGGCGAGGTGCAGCATCTCCTGGGTGGCCACGTGGGAGACCTGCTGGCGCCAGCGGTGCACGGCCTCGAGTTCCGCGTCGGTCAGCCCCTCGCCGGTGGTCTGCTTCAGCGAGAACGCCGCGAACAGGTACTGGCACATGATGCCGTGCTCCAGCTCGGCGGCCTCGCAGAGCATGTAGATGAGCGCTTCGCGATGCTCGATCACGAACGGCGCCTCGGGCGCCGCCAGCCCGCCCCTGGTCGCGATGGTCGCTGACAGCCGGCCCTGCCCGCCTGCAGACGTGAGTGCCGCAGTGTCGCGGTCGGCGTTCATATCGATCCCCGCCCCTCTCCCTGGCTGATCGGTCGGCGCCGTCGATAGTTACATACTTACACCGTTGCAGTGACCGAGCGGCTCGGCGTGCCCGGCTTTCCCGCCTGTGCAGGTTCGTACCCGGGAACCGGACTCAGGCGAAGAACCGGCGAGTTGTCGTGCCGGGCGCCGGTCCGATCGTCAGATTGGTAGAGGGTCAGGCACACACAGGAGACGGAGGACCGGATGACCACGCCAGCAAAGCCCAGCCCGATCCCGGATTCGTATCGCCGGGTGACGCCCTGCCTCACGGTCCAGGGCGCCGCCGCGGCTCTTGACTTCTACGCCGCGGTATTCGGCGGGTCTGAGCGCATGCGCACACCAGGGCCGGGCGGGACCATCGCGCACGCAGAGATCCAGATCGGCGATTCCGTCGTGATCATCGAGGACGAGGACCCGCATCGCGGAACGAAGGCACCGCCTCCCGGCGGCCTGCCCGGCTCGCCCGCATCCCTGTTCCTCTACGTCGAGGATGTCGACGCCGTCATCGCCCGTGCGGCGGAGCTCGGAGCCACCGTGCAGCGGCCGGCGGAAGATCAGTTCTACGGTGACCGCGATGGGCACATCATCGATCCGTTCGGGCACGGGTGGACCATCGCCTCGCATGTCGAGGACGTGCCGCCGGACGAAATGATGCGCCGGATGGCCGAGCTGTACGGCCAGGCCGCGGCGCCCGATGGAGGCGACCGATGAAGTACGTGCTGCTGTTCGTCGAGACCGAGCAGTTTGAACGCGACCTGGAGGCCATGAGCCCGCCAGAACGCGAGCGTGCGTACCAGCGCGTGATGGAGTGGATGGCCACCAACGCCGGCAAGATCCGGGGCGGGAACAAGCTGCAGGCCCCGGAGACTGCCACGACCGTGCGGCTCGACCGCGGTGAGCCGGTCATCACCGACGGGCCGTTCGTCGAGGGCAAGGAGGTGGTGAGCGGGTACACCGAGATCGAAGTGGCGGATCTCGATGAGGCGCTTGGGATGGTCAGGACCTGGCCGGGCTGCCCGCTCGTGGAGATCCGGCCCCTGGTGTAGTCAGTGGCGGACGAGCGCACCGACGCCTCTTACGACCAGCTGGCCAGCGTGGTCCGGCAGCACGCCGGCCAGCTGGCTGCTGCCCTGATGCGGGTGACCGGGGACTTCGCCACCGCCGAGGACCTAGTCCAGGACGCCGTGCTCGCTGCGCTCCAGCACTGGCCAGCAGAGGGGATCCCCGAACGCCCGGACGCGTGGCTGTTCACCGTCGCGCGACGCCGGGCGCTGGACGGATTCCGGCGAGCCGACAACTACCGGTCCAAACTCGCCCAGTTGCAGTGGCCGGTCCAGCCCGCCCCCGACGACCGGCTGCGGCTGATCTTCACCTGCTGCCATCCTGCGCTGCCGCAGACCGCTCAGATCGCGCTCACCCTCCGGGTCGTGTGCGGCCTGACCACCGCCCAGATCGCCCGCGCGTTCCTGGTTCAGGAGACGACCGTCGCCCAGCGGATCACGCGCGCGAAGCGGAAAATCACCGCCGCGGGAATCCCGTACCGGGTGCCCGGTGACGAAGAGCTGGCTAGCCGGCTGACCGAGGTGCTGACGGTCATCTACCTGCTGTTCAACGAGGGCTACCTAGCCACCGCCGGTCCGCCGCAGTCGCGCCAGCTTGTCGACGAGGCCGACTGGCTGGCCAGCCTGCTGCACCAGCTCATGCCGGCCGAGCCCGAGGTGGCCGGCCTGCTCGCGCTGATCCGGCTGCACCGCGCCCGGGCTGCCGCGCGCTTCGGCAGCGACGGCAGCATTGTGCTGATCCGTGATCAGGACAGATCGCGATGGGATTCCGACGCGATCGCGGATGCGATCCGGCTGCTCACGCATGCTGCCCGGCGGCAGCGGCCCGGCCCGTACCAGCTTCAGGCAGCCATCGTCGCCTGCCACGCCGAAGCCAGCCGGTGGGAGGACACCGACTGGGAGCAGATCGTCCTGCTGTACGACATGCTCCTGCACCTGGCTCCGTCGCCGGTCACGCGCCTGCATCGGGCCATCGCGGTCCGCTATGCGCTCGGGGCGCCCACGGCCATGGCTGAGCTCGATGACCTCGCGGGCGTTCTCGACGCGTACCACCTGTACCACGCGAGCCGCGCCGAAGTGCTGCGTGAGCTCGGCAAGCCCGACCTGGCCCGGGACGCAGACCGGCGTGCCCTCGACCTGACCGCGAACCCGGCCGAGCAGGCCCTGCTCCAGCGGCGCCTCGACTGGGGTCCAAGGCCTGCGAGCACGAGCGCTGAACCACTGTCAGACCCCTGACGTAGTCTGTTGGAAGGCCGCCATAACGGCGGCCAGCAAGATGGACGGCTGTTTTCCGGTCGCCCCGCACCGACCCGCGGTGGACGTCGCAGTCCGCCGGCCCGGACCTGGAGGGGCCTTTTTTATGGCCGTAATCAACGCTTTCTCTCAGGATGCTGTTGATCTGGCCGAACCTCTGACGCTGGACGCCGCCCACGCACGCTCGTGCCAGGCCGCGCTCGCGGACTCAGAGGTCGGCACGGTCGGACTCGAGATCGAGGCGCACCTCGTCGACCTGCAGGCGGTGCGCGATGCCGTGGCCTGGCGGCGGGTAGAGCGGGCGACCGACGTCGTCAGCGCCGCCGCCGAGCGCAGTGCGGTCACCTTCGAGCCGGGCGGCCAGCTCGAGCTATCCGGACAGCCGGAGCCGGATATCGTGACGGCCGTAGCCGGACTGCGCCGCGACTGGCAGGGGGTTCGGCTTGCTCTGGCGCAGCACGGCCTCGGTGCAGCATTCGCGGGCGCCGATCCGGTCCGGCCGTCCCGGCGCATTAACCCGCGTCCGCGCTATGAGGCGATGGAGCAGCATTTCGCTGCCACCGGCCGGGCATCCTCGGGCGCGGTGATGATGAACTCGACCGCGGCCCTTCAGCTCAACCTGCAGGCAGGGCCCAGGGGCGAATGGCCCGCGCGGGTGCAGCTCGCCCACCGGCTCGGGCCGACGCTGGTCGCGATTGCGGCCTGCTCGCCCTGGCTGCACGGCCGCCCAACGGGGTGGAAATCGACGCGGCAGGCAACCTGGGCGCAGCTTGACCAGCGGGCATGCGGTCCGGTCCCGGGCTGCGACCCGGCATCCTGGCAGCCTCGGGTCGGCGACGACCCGGCTGCGGCGTGGGCCAGCTTCGCCATGTCGGCCCCGGTGACCATCGTGCGCGGCCGCGGCGACGACACCAGGCCGGTGTGCACACCGGTGACGTTTGCCCAGTGGGCCAGCGGCCGCGTTCGGCTGGGCGGCAGGCAGCCGACGGCCGCCGACCTCGACACGCACCTGAGCACCCTGTTCCCGCCCGTGCGGCTGCGCGGATACCTGGAGCTGCGGTACATGGACGTGGCCGCGCCGCGGTGGTGGCCGGCCATCGCCGCGGTTGCCGCGACGCTGCTGGACGACAAGGCCGCGGCAGATCAGGCGATGGAGGCAACGGAGCGGACCGCCAGGCGCTGGGGCGAGGCGGCCCGCCACGGGCTGCGCGACGACCTGCTCGCCGACTCGGCCCGCCGCTGCCTCACGATTGCCGCCAGCCGTGCCCCCGCAGAGCTCAGCTCAGCAGTAGCGGACCTCGCCGACCTTGTCGAGTCGGGGCGATGTCCCGGCGACCTGCTGGCCAGCCGCATCGAGCAAGTCGGCCCGCTCGCCGCATTCGAGGAGCTCGCACATGCGTGACGACGTTGTCCGCGATCTGGAGCGCGCCAGAAACCGCACGCTGGGCCTCACCGACCTCGACGAGCCAACTCTGGTGGCCCAGCACGACCCGCTGATGAGCCCCCTTGTGTGGGACCTTGCCCATGTCGGGCAGCAGGAGGAGCTCTGGCTCCTGCGCGGCGGCGATCCGCTGCGGCCCGGAATGCTCGACCCCGGCGTGGACTCGCTGTACGACGCGTTCAAGCACCCGCGAGCGGAACGCCCGGCCCTCCCGCTGCTGCCGCCGGTCGAGGCGCGCGCCTACGACTACGAGGTGCGCGGCCGCGTCCTCGACCTGCTCGAGCGCACACAAGAGGATGACCTGTTCACGGCCGGCATGGTCGTCCAGCACGAAGAACAGCACGACGAGACGATGCTGGCCACCCTGCAGCTGCGCCAGGGACCGCCTGTGCTGCTGCCGCGAAGGGCCCTGCCGCCGGGACGCACCGTCGGGCCCGAGCGTGTATTCGTCGCTGGCGGGCCGTTCACGCTGGGCATAGACGCAGCGACCGAGCCGTTCTCGCTCGACAATGAGCGACCCGCGCACACCGTCAACGTTGCGCCGTTCTGGATCGGCAAGGCGCCGGTCAGCAACCGGCGGTGGCGCGAGTTCATCGCCGACGGCGGCTACCGCCGCCAGGAACTCTGGTCGCAGCGCGGCTGGGCGCACCGGATCGAGGCCGGCCTGGAGCGGCCGAAGTTCTGGAGTCAGGAAGGCACGAGGCGCCGCTTCGGCGCCGAGGAGGAAGTGCCGCCCGACGAGCCGGTGCAGCACGTCTGCTACCACGAGGCCGAGGCGTTCGCGACGTGGTCAGGCGGCCGCCTCCCGACCGAGGCGGAGTGGGAGAAGGCCTGCGCCTGGGACCCCGCCACCGGAACGCGGCGCGCCTGGCCGTGGGGCTCGGCACCACCCACCGACGAGCTGACGAACCTGGGCGGGGGCGGACTGCGGCCCGCGCCGGTAGGCGCGTACCCGGGCGGCGCCTCCGCCTACGGCGCCGAGCAGATGATCGGTGACGTGTGGGAGTGGACGTCGTCGGACTTCGCGCCCTGGCCCGGCTTCACGCCGATGATCTACCGCGACTACAGCCAGCCGTTCTTCGGCGGCGACTACAAAGTGCTGCGCGGCGGATCGTGGGCGGTGGCCCGCTCGACCATACGGCCCTCGTTCCGCAACTGGGACTACCCCATAAGGCGGCAGATCTTCACCGGTGTCCGGCTGGCCTGGGACGCCGAGTGACGCGTGCCACCGTGCATGACCGGCTGGACCCACCGTCGACCCCGACCGACCTGGAGGCGCGTCCGATGCCCGTGAAGAACCGAGTGCATGCCCGGCCCGAGCGGTACCGGGAGGCGCTCTGCGCCGACGTCCGCGCCGGCCTGACAGCGGTACCGAAGACGCTGCCGCCGAAGTACTTCTACGACGAGCGCGGCAGCCTGCTCTTCGACGACATCACGCGGCTGCCCGAGTACTACCTGACGCGGGCGGAGACGTCGATCCTGCGCGAGCGCGCGGCGGAGATTGCCGAGCTATCGGGCTGCGAGTCGCTAGTCGAGCTCGGCAGCGGGACCTCGGCCAAGACCGGGCTGCTGCTGCGTGCGCTGCTGGACCGGGGTACCTTGCGCGAGTTCGTGCCGCTGGACGTGGACTCCGCCGTGCTCACCGACGCCACGCAGATGCTGGCCGCGAAGTATCCGGGCCTGTGGCTCGCGCCCGTCGTCGGCGACTTCGAGCGCGACCTTCATGTTCTTCCGCCCGGCGGCCGGCGCATGATCGCGTTCCTCGGCTCGACGATCGGCAACCTCGAGCCGTCCGCGCGGGCCAGCCTGCTGGCCGAGGTTGCGTCGGTACTCGCGCCCGACGATACCTTCCTGCTGGGCACCGACCTGGTGAAGGACACCTCCCGGCTGCTGCCGGCTTATGACGACGCGGCCGGCGTGACGGCGGAGTTCAACCGCAACGTCCTTCGCGTGGTGAACCGCGAGCTGGGTGCCGACTTCAGGCCGGAAGCCTTCCGGCACGTGGCGCTGTGGGATGCCGAGAATGAGTGGATCGAGATGCGGCTGCGCGCGGTCAGCGATCAGCGTGTCACCATCAGCGATCTGGATCTCACCGTGAGTTTCGCGGCCGGCGAGGAACTCCGGACCGAGATCTCCGCGAAATTCCGCAGTGACAAGCTGCGGGCTGAGCTCACGGCGGCTGGCCTCGAGACGGTGCGGTTCTGGACAGACTCCGACGGCGAGTTCGGGCTGACCCTGGCCCGGCCGTATAGGTCCTAGAGCCGCCTGCTCACCTCGTAGGCCTGACCCGCCGGAACGTAGGTCCAGCTGTGCCCGATGAGGGGCAGTCCTGGCCCCACGACGTCCATGGGCCGCAAGCCGTCGAACACGATGACGGTCATCCGCTTCTTGATCGCCGCGTACCGGGCGAACTCCTCGCCGTCCGTCCAGATCGAGAGTGATCCCCACCGACGCCAGAGATCGTCGGGCGAGCCCTGGTGTACCTCGGCGACAGTCCCCATCCCGATGAGCCGCGGGTTCGTTGCCGTCGTCGCGAAGTCCACGAAGAAGATGACCGGCGGAACACCGTGCTCGATTCCGTGCGTCAGCAAGGTGCCGAAGGACCCGCTGTCGAAAAACGCATTCCGGCGGCCCGGCTTAAATCTGCCCAGCAGGTCAGAGCGCGCCTCGACGGCGATGCTCGCGCCCACCGCTGGCGGCGGCCAGAGAGTCATGTCGATGCGCTTCTCCCCGGCCAGATCGCGAAGCTGGGCGAGCGACAAGCTCGCCGCGGGGACGTAGCTCTGCCCGGTCTCAACGCCGATGCGCAGGTAGTTCTGGCCGCCCGGCGCGGCGTTGAGCTCGAGGCAGAGCGGCAGCGCTGACTTAGCCAGGGCGGTTTCCGCCAGGTCGGGGTTCAGGTTCGAGAGCCTCAGCCGCGCTTCACACCGGGTGTCGTCGGAGGACAGGACCTCGAGCCGGAGCTGCCGGGCGATCCAGCGAAGCAGGTCGCGCCCGTCGTAGGGATCTCCGGTGTAGGCGGGGGCCAGATGCTGGCTGAGACTGAAAGCCTTGCTGTCGCCGTCCACGACGACACCCTCGGGCTCAAATCCGTGCCGCATGAGCAGCGCGAGGGTGTCTGAGTCAGGCGGGGCGTAGCACTGGATCCGGGTATACCCGTGCGTGACGCAGAACCGGCGTACGTCGTCCAACAGCATCCGGGTGACCGCCTCGCGAGTCGGGCGCATCCGTCCTGCTGCCGGGGGCCACTGGTCCGCGGCCAGCGTGTGCAGCGCTATCCCGCGATCGCCGGCCGGTGACGGCGACTCGGCGCCGAAGACGCACAGCCCGCGGTAGGCGTCGTCGCTACCGGTGTCGCGCAGGCTGATGGCCCGGCGCTGACCGCCCTGGATCTCCTGCCTGGCCGCGCTCGCTGGCTCCGTTCCGTCCTTCTCCGGACAGAGGATCGAGGAGGACGAGAGTGCTTCCAGTGCGGCGACGTCCTCCTCGGTCATCTCGAAGAATGACCAGGACTTCAGGTCGAGGTCATGGGCGCGCATCAGGTGCCCTGCCCTCTGATTCGGTGACGAAATGGAGGTAGGGCAGCCTGTCGCGGTTGAGTCGATAGCCACTGCCGTCGGCGCGCTCGAGCCAGTTCTGGCCGGCCAGGAAGTCCAGCATCATCGGGCTGAGGGCCGGGACCTGCGTCTTGGCCGCTGTGACGACCGCCGGGTCAACGCTCTGCCGTCCTTCCGATGTCCCGTGATACAGCGCAAGGAGTCCCCTGCGCTCCTCGTCATTGAGCGCGGCGAACGTGGTGTCCAGCTCCCGGAACGGATAGATGACCAGACGGCGAAGCAGTGCATCCGAGCGGCGCGCGGCCTGCGCTGCGTAGAACACGGCAAAAACGGATACTAACGTGCCCAGGACGGCGACCGCGAGGCCAGCGATCGCCATTGCGTTACGACCTCACTTTCGCCTGGCCGGCGGTTTCCGTCCCCACGCGACTGTCCGCGTGGCGCTGCGTGTTAAAGGGCACGGAACGTGGTCGTTTCACTTCGCGGTAGAAGAATGCTGTCGCCATGCCCTGGGGCTGGACCAGCATAACGATCAGCAGGAGGGCGGCCGCCAGCGAGAACCACTCACCCTGCAGGCCGAACCAGGCTTGCAGGGCGTAGCTGGCCAGGCCGCCGGTGAAGATGAGACCGCCGAAGACCGCGCCAGCGACGGTGGTGATGCCGGCGATGTAGGCAAAGGCGATGAGCGCCAGCGACGTGAACGTGTCGTAGCTGGTCGGCGTGATGAAGCCGTACTGGTAGGCAAGGAGCACGCCGCCGACACCCGCCACGCCTGCGGACAGGGTGAAGCCGATGAGCTTCGTCGAGCGGACGTTGATCCCGGCCGCAGCCGCCGCTCTCTCGTTGGCCCGCACGGCGAGCATGTCCTGGCCGAGTGCGCTGCGGCGCAGGTTGCACACTCCCAGCCCGATGACGCACAGCACGATGAGCACGAACCAGCCGTAGAGCGGGCTCGGCACCGGCCCGTCCAGGCCGGGCACCGGCCCGTTCGACCCGAAATCGAAGCCGAAGAGCGACGGTGATGCCACGTTGACGCCGGCTCCGCCGCCCCACCGCGGATTGCCGAACCAGAACGCCTCCATGGCAACCGCCGCGGCCAGGGTCACCACGGCGAGGCTGACGCCGCGGATCCGCAGCGCCGGGATGCCGCTGATCAGGCCGAGCAGCATGGCCAGGATGACGCCGATGAGGGGCGCCCACGGAAAGCCGATGCCGAAGTTCGTGCCGAGGTGAGAGACGGTGAACCCGGCTGCTCCGCCCAGGGCTAGCTGGACGACCGAGACCTGTCCTAGGTAGCCGGTGATGATGACGAGCGACAGCAGCAGGATCGAGGCGATGAACGAGCCGATCAGCGCATCGCGGAACGGCGGCGGCAGCAGCGGCAGCGCGGCGGCGCCGAGCGCGCCGTAGCTGAGGGTGCTGCGCAGCGGCGCCCTCGGCAGGGGAGCCCGCGGCAGCCGGCGCTCGAGAACATCCCCGCGGGCGGGGATTCGCCCGGCCCGGAAGAACATCGCGACGACCAGGATCAGGAAGGACAGCAGCTCCTGCACGCCGGGGATCGGGATACCTGGCCCGCCCAGATTCGGGAACCAGGTCTCGGTGGAGGCGAGGAGCAGCAGTGACTCGCCCATGCCGATCAGGAGGCCGGCGACGAACGTCGTGCCGAAGGAGGTGAACCGGCCGAAGACGGCCGCCGCCAGGCCCGGCACGATGAGCAGCGGCAGCGTTGTCGAGTCGACCTCGATGATCGAGGCGGCGAGCAGGCCGATCACGCCCATCAGCACGCTCATCATGACGGTGTTCACGAGAGACAGCACGTCGGGCGATAGACCCGCGAGCAAGGCGTGGCCCTCGTTCTCGGCGGCTGCCCTGGTGGCGAGGCCGAACCGGGTCCACCGGTAGAGCGCTGAGAGCCCGAGGGTGATGATCAGCACGATGCCGCCGATGATGAAGTTGTAGACGGCCACCGGGGCGCCGCCGATGATGACGTTCTGGCTCGGCAGGATCACCGGCTGCGGGCGGGCCGCCGGACCGAACGTGAGCAGCGCGGCGGCCTGGAGGGCCAGCAGGGCACCGAGTGCCGCTATCAGCTTGGCCAGGGGAGTCGCGGTCCGCTGCGGCCGCACGACGAGCAGATCGAAAACGACGCCGACCGCCGCTGACAGCAGGAGCGTCAGGATCACAGCCGGGATCGTGGGGATGGAGGCGAACTCGCCCGCGCGGATGGACCAGAAGAAGAAGCCGGCCACCATCGCTATTGCGCCCGCTGCCAGGTTGATGACACCAGCGCCGCGATAGCTGAGCACGACGCCAATCCCCAGGCCCGAGATCAGGGCACCGGATCCGATGCCGAGCAGCAGGAACGCGAGGACTTCTGACACGCGGCGGCCGCCTCCTGTTCACCACACGACGCGGCCTTGTGCCGCTTTACTTCGCAGTATGCAAGTTTGAGGCATCGCGATCGTTGGTGGTAGTCACCGGATCAGGCGGGCAGAGTTGGTGCCTGTTGCCTGCGCCCGCATCGCGCCAGGACGGCGCCCGGCTGCGGAGTTACGATGAGGGCAGCCCAGGCGGGTTGGGGCCTGAGGCCGGGGGGTGATCCAGATGCACGAGCCAGCGCAGCATGCCAAGGATGCCGAAGAGAATCCCAGGCTCCCTCCAGGCGACTGGGAGCGGGTCTCCGGCTACGGGGTCATGGGTCTGCCATTCCGTTCCGGCCATGTGCTGGGCTTGCGGCGCTGGACTGCGTCGTCGATCGGGGAAGGCTTCACCTCGATCTGGCACCGGGAGCCTGGCGGGCGGTGGACCTTCTACGAGTCGGCGCCATGCGACGTCGCCTGCACCCGTTACTTCGGTGATGGTGTCGATCGGGTTCGCACCGGGCCGATCGGGCTGCAGTGGGATGGCCAGCGCCGCCTGCGCGTCTACACGCTGGACAGCCCCGATGTCGACTGGACCATCGACATCGGCGGCACGCTGACAACGCGGGTACTCAGTGCCGTCAGCTCGGCTGTGCCGGAGGCGGCGTGGCATTCCCGCCCTGTTCTGTCAGTCATGGGATACATCGCGGGGCACGCCCTGTCGGCCGGGAAAGTGCAGCTGACGGGCATGACGACAAACCGCCAGCGGTTCGACGCCAATCCCCGGCGGATCTGGTATGTCACCGGCAGCGAGGCGACGGTCGAGGGACAGCAGCTTGGACCGGTCGGCCCGTTGACCCAGCAAGCGCACCTGGCGGATTTCTACATCCCTCAGCGCGGCATCTTCGCCGTGGGCCGAGTCCACGTCCGGGCAGTTTGACTGCCATGATCGGCAGGCTGCATCACGTGGTGCTCGACTGCCCCGATCCGGTGGCGCTCGCGGCGTTCTATTCCGAGCTGCTGGGACAGCCGATCACCTATCAAAGCGACGACTGGGTTGTCGTCGCCGCCAACGACACCTCATCAGGCCTTGCATTCCAGCTCGCGCCCGGCCATCGGCCGCCCACCTGGCCAGATCCCGCGGTGCCGCAGCAAGTGCACCTGGACGTGATGGTCGAGGATGTGACGGCCGCCGGCCCGCGGGTCCTGGCACTGGGTGCGACAGAGCTCGACGGCCAGGACGTCTATGCAGACCCTGCCGGTCATCCGTTCTGCCTCATCCGGCGACCAGCCTGGGCTGCGCCCATCCACGAGTCGTGCTGAGGCAGGCGCGAAACGCCCCTTGCTCAGGCACCACCGCGCGCTGCCCAGGGATCGACGACGTCGATCCCTGTCCCGTCGAAGTCGGAACCGTTCCGGGTCGCTAGGGCGGCGTTGCGGGATCGGCATACGGCAGCGATGAGCGCGTCAAACGCGGGTATTGGCCTGCCTGCCCGCTCGCGCGCACTCGCGATGATCGCGTAGTGCTCAGCTGCCGTCTCGTCGATCGGCAGCACCTGGTCGGAAAACGCCCGGAAGACATCGTCAGCGGCATCGAGCAGCACTTGCTTCCGGCGACCCTCGGGCAGCCGGGCAATGCCAAATCGAACCTCAGCCAGGGTGATTGCGGTCATGCACAGCTCACGCCTGTCTCGCGCCCGTACCCAGCCAGCGACCTGTGGCGCCGGCTCCGGGCGCATGAGCTCGGAGACGACGTTCGTGTCGAGGATGATCACGGCTGAAGGTCCGCGGCGCGAGCCGGCTCTGCGCGTCCTGGCAGTTCCAAGTCGACGCCGCCGAGCGCTCCGAACCGGTCCAGCAGCGCCGTGAAGAGGCCGACCGAATCGGAGGGTTCGCGAACAGCATCCGTCAGGATTGCCCGCGCCTCTGCCTCCATGGACCGGCCGTGACGAGCGGCCCGCGACCGAAGGCGTCGCTTAACCGACTCATCGAGGTTGCGAATAGTGAGTGCGGCCACCGCGAAGACTCCTTAGCTGCGTTGATATCGACTCATGCAATCAATGCTAGCATCATCGATTTCAGCGCTACACGACACTTGATCGCTGTTGTGGCGGTCGCCGCTTACGGTTTGTGGCCGCGGACCAGCGAGTAGAGCGGTGACGTCGACCGGCACTCGATATCGGTGAAGCCGGCGTCGGTGAGCAGGGATTCCAGCTGACCGAAGGTGAACTGCTGTCCCTGGGTGCCGAGCGCCATGAGGACGGAGAACGCCGCGGCGGTCCGGGGTCCGGCGCCGTCGTCGTTGAGCAGCATCTCGTGGAGGTTGATCGTGCCGCCCGACGGCAGCGCCGCAAACGCGTGCCGAGCGAGGGCGACGCAGGTCACCGGCCGCCAGTCGTGGAAGATGTTGGAGAAGAACACCGCGTCGTATCCGGGGGGCCACGGGTCGCGGAACATGTCGGCTGCGTGGGTGTCGATCCGGTCCGCTAGGCCGCGCTCCCTCACATAGTCCGGCGTGATCGCGCAGACGGCGGGCAGGTCCATGATCGTGCACGCCAGGCCGGGGTGGCGCTCTGCGAGTGCGATCGAGAACACCCCGGAGCAGCCGCCGACATCGAGCAGGCGGCGGGCCGAGGCGAACAGACCGCTCTGGGCCACCGCGATCGCGGAGGCGGCCGAGTGGCTGTGCATGTACCGGGTCATCGACGCGGCCGCATCAGCGGACATATGGCCGCTGGCCCACGCGTCGACGTTCCGGCGACTGTAATGGTCGACTCGGTCACCGCGGTCATCGTGAGCCCGGGGGATCTCCTCAGCCGGATCCGGGGTTGTCAGGACTTCCTGCAGCCGGTCGCAGAGTGCATTGCCCTTCCGCATCGATGTCCAGACGCCGCCCCAATACAGCGGGCTCGACGGCAGCAGGTGCTGGCGGGCGGACTCGGTGATGTGGTACCGCCCGTTGCGCGGAGCCAGGTATCCGAGCGAAGCGAGCAGCGAGAGCACGGAGCGCAGGACCCTGCCGTTGAGGCCGAGCCGGGATGACAGATCCTCAGCCGAGCCGGGCGCATCGGCGAGCGACACCAGGACGCCCAGCTTGTCTGCGACGAGGAGAGTCGGCAGCCAGGTCGGTGACAGGTAGATCTCCCAGATGTCGCGGGTGTCAGAGCCTGGTACCAGCATCTCGGTCAACGTCCCTCCCGCGATCCGGAGACGGCGGCCCAGCGGCCAGCGTGCGTCGTCACCGCGACCGGGTGACCGAAGCAGGCGGTTGCCAGCTCCGTCGTCAGTACCTCGTCGGCTGGTCCGGATGCCACCGTCCGCCCGCCGCGCAGCAGCAGCGCGTGGGTGGTGCTGACGGGCAGTTCCTCCAGATGATGGGTCACCAGCACAGTCGCCAGGTCTGGCAGGCGCGAGCGGAGGTCGTCCAGGCTGGTGAGGAGCTGCTCGCGGCCCGCTACGTCCAGGCCAGCCGCGGGCTCGTCCAGCAGGAGCAGCCGCGGCTGCGCCATCAGGGCGCGCGCGATCAGCGCCCGGCCGCGCTCGCCCTGTGACAACACCTGCCACGCCGCGTCGTCCCGGCCGCCGAGGCCCATCAGCTCTGTTACGAGCGCCGCGCGCGCGAGTTCGGCCGTGCTGGTCTCGCGGCGCTGGACAAGCTGAATGGTGCCGGTGACGCCGGTCAGGACCACTTCCTGCACCGTTCGGTGGGGATCCACCCGGTGGTGCGGGCTGACGTGCCCGATCCAGGGCCGGAGCGAGAACACATCGACCCGCCCGAGCCGGTGGCCGAGCACCTCGACGTGGCCTCGCGTCGGATACACGTAGGTCGCCATGATGTGCAGCAGGGTGCTCTTGCCAGCCCCGTTAGGCCCGAGTAGCGCCCAGTGCTCGCCTGCCCGGATCGTGACGCTCACCTGGTCGAGGAGCAGCCGGTCGTCGCGGACGAGGTCCACGCGGGAAGCCCGGAACATCACACCAGGATCCGCATACTCACTCGGGGCGGCCATGGGGCCAGATCGTACCGGGCCTGGCTAGCCGGTCACTGGTATGCCTGGGCCTGGATGCGGTACAGCTCGCCGTACTGGCCGCCGCGGGCGAGCAGCTCGTCGTGAGTGCCCACCTCCGCCACGCGCGAGCCGTCGAGCACGACTATCAGGTCGGCCATCCGCACCGTGCTGAACCGGTGTGAGACCAGGATGGTGATGCTGCCGTGCGGTCGTTCCGACATGCGGACGGCATAGGACTCGAAGAGCTGGTTCTCGGTCTCCGCGTCCAGCGCCGCCGTCGGCTCATCCAGCGCAGTGACGAGTGGCTCGTCGCGCATGAACCCGCGCGCCAGAGCCAGCTTCTGCCACTGCCCGTACGACACGTCGACGCCCTCCGGCCAGGTCGGCCCGAGCTGTGTGCCCAGGCCGGAGGGCAGCTTCTCAGCCACATCCCGGGCCCCAGCCCGGTCCATGGCGGTCACGATCGCCGGCTCTGAGTCCATCCGCGGCACGTCGCCGACGCCAATCGTCTGAGCGGCCCGGAACTCGAACCGGAAGAAGTCCTGGAACGCCCCGGCCAGGCGGTTCCGCCAGGCGGCAGCGTCGATGCGGGCCAGATCGACCCCGTCGATCAGGATGCGGCCCGATGTCGGGGCGTACAGCTTCGCCAGCAGCTTGATCAGTGAGGTCTTGCCGGCGCCGTTTTCGCCAACGATCGCGATGACGGAGCCGGCCGGGAGGAACAGGCTGACGTCCTGCAGCGCTTGCCGGTCCGAGCCCGGATAGGTGAACGTGACGTGCTCGAACCGGATGCCGTTGGTGATGCGCGCCGGTGCCAGCAGGTCGGCGTCGCGCGCCACGGCGGCGGCGTAGTCCTCCAGCCAGGCCAGGCGCCGCGAGCCGTCCATCCAGATGCCGCGCAGGAATCCGATCTCGCTCACCGTGGCGCCGACGTAGGAGGAGAGCCGCGCGCCAGCCGTCAGGACGAGGATCGCTGCCGAGGGGCTCGCGTGCGGCCCGGTGGCCACGAGCACGATCGCGCCGGCATAGGCCACGCCGAAGATCGCCCATCCGCCTGCGTACCACGCTGCGGACCGGGATCGCGCTGCGGCGACCGGACTGTACCAGCGTTCCCAGGAGGCGCGGCGCCGGTCGGCGAGTGCCTGGCCGATCCCGAGGACGCGTAGTTCCTTGGCAGGCGACGCGGTCGTCGAGAGGGTGAACAAGTGCCGCGCCAGCCGGTCGGCCTGGGCCCCTCGTTCCTGGGCGGCGCGCTCCACGACCGGACGCCAGCTCGTCGCCGCAACGGTGGGAAGGGCGAACAGGACGAGCGTGATCAGCACTGGGTTGACGGTGGCGAGCAGCCCCACCGTTACCGCGAGCCGGAGGACCCAGCCCGCGGTCGAGAACACCGACATGTACATGTGGTCCAGGGTGTAAATCTGCTCGCGGAGCACGGACAGCCGGTCCAGGTACTCCGGCCGTTCCTGGTGCGCGATCGTGGAGATGCTGGCCTGCAGCCGGGCGACGTGGCCTTCCAGCGCGATCGTGACCTTGTCACGGAACCGTCGCTGCACCCGCGTCGCGATCGTCTGCAGCAGCCAGGTAGCCACCACCGAGACAGCAAGCGCGGCGACGGCAAACCGGAGCAGCCCGGCGTTCTGCTCGATCAGGCCCTCGCCGAGCAGCTTGAGCCAGACAGCCAGCAGTGCGTCCGGCAAGGCGGATACCAGGGCCAGCACGAAGGAGACGCCCATCAGGGCGGGCTCGTAGCGGAAGCCGAGGCGGCACAGCCGCCACATCGACGACAGTGCGGGCGGGAGGCTGTCCGGCACCCCGCCGGAGACCTGCGCGGCGTCAGGCGAGGGCATCAAAGGTCACCTCTTCCTCACCTTCCTCTGGCGTGCCGGCCGCGAACCGCTGAGCCTGCAGCGTGAACATGGTCCAGTAGCGGCCGCGCTGCGCCATCAGCTCCTCATGACTGCCCAGCTCGGCCACGGCACCGTTCTCCACGACCGCGATGCGGTCGACATGCCGCACGGTAGAGAAACGGTGGGAGATCAGGATTGTCGTGCAGGATCGGGTAGCAGCCAGGATCCGCTCGAAGATCTCCGCTTCGCCGCGCACGTCGAGCTGCGCCGTGGGCTCGTCCAGCAAGACCAGGCCCGCGCCGAGCCGAACGGCGGATAGCGCCCTGGCGAGCGCGACGCGCTGCCATTGGCCGCCCGACAGCTCGGTGCCGCCCGAGTATCCCTTGGCCAGGACGGTGTCGAGGTCTGCCAGCCCGTGTGCCCCGGCATCCGTGAGCGCCGCGAAGATCAGGTCGTCGAGGCCGGGTGCATGACCGTCCGGTGTCTCCCGCGCCGCATCCGCGCAGGCCCGGGGCGCTATGTTCTCGCGAAGGCTGAGCTCGAAGCGCACGAAGTCCTGGAACACCGCGGTCACTCGCCGGCGCCAGGCATCGAGGTCGAGCTCGCGCAGGTCGACACCGTCGACCTCGATAGCCCCCGCCTGCGGGTCGTACAGGCGGCAGAGCAGCTTGGCCAGCGTTGTCTTGCCGGCGCCGTTCTGGCCGACAATGGCGAGCGAGCTTCCGGCCGGGATCTCCAGGTTGAAGCCGGCGAGCACCGGCCGATTGGGCGCAGCCGGGTAGGCAAACGTGACGTCCCTGACCCTGATGTCGTGCGCAGGCATGCCATCGGCCGGCCGGCTTCCCGATGTGATCGTGCCAGCCCTGGACATCGCCGTCTGGAGCCTGGCGACCGCTGCGACAGGCGCGGCAGCCGCGTCGAGCGCCCAGTTGAGCCCGCCGAAGGCGATCATGGAGGCGCCAACCGCGGCGGACGCGTACGCCACCAGCCCGCCGAGGGACAGCCGGTGGTCCAGGGCGGCGGCGCCGAGCATCCACAGCACCAGCGCGTTCGCGGCGAGGACGAGCCCGAGGCTCGCCAGGACGGAACGCTCGCGCATTCGCGTCGCCTCGTACTGCAGCCGGTGCAGCCGCCGCCGGGTGGTGATGAACCGCTCCAGCACCCAGTCCGGCAGGCCGAAGATCCGCAGTTCTTTGGCCGCTGGCGGATCGACAGCAAGCCGGTAGGCATAGTCGGCGTCGCGCGCCGCGAGCCGGACCTCGTCGGTATTGCGATCCTTCCAGACGCCGCTCTCGCGGAGCAGCCAGTGCGTCGACAGCCACGCGCCTGCGAGCACGAACGGTGCCCACCACGCGAATCCGAAGAGCACGCACGCCTGGGCAAGCCCGGCCACCATGTCCACGAGGCCGCCAGCGATGAAGTCCATCGACGTGGCGAGCGGAGGCGCGGTCATGCCGCGATCGAAGTCCCTGGCGACCTGAAGATCGGCAGCCAGCTCGGGATCCTCGAGGTGGCCGATGCCGGGGACCGCTGTGCAGGCGCCAGTAAGCCGATCGTAGAGCCAGGCCGCTGTCCGGTCGCCGAGGTTGGCGCTGAGCGCGGTGTGCAACGGGCCAAGGACCTGCAGGAGGATGAAAAGAACACCGACAATGACGAGCGGCATCGCCAGGCTGTATCGGTGCTGGATCGCCGCTACGAGCACGCCGGTCGCGATTGAGAACCCGGCCGGCAGCAGCCCGCGCAGCCCGAGCAGAGCCCACCATCCGGTCGCCATCCGGCGGTCCGCCTTCGTCAGGGCGACCGCGAGATGGAGTTCCTGGCGCGCAGGTATCCGCCGCAGGGCGGACAGCGCCGACTGCACTCTCCTGATCACTACATCAGGGTGTCAGGCCGCTGGCCCGATGGATTGGACTTAACGGAACATGCCGTCAGCCGAGCCCCACCGTCCGGGCAAATGCTGATATTTCAGTCTGCATTCCCTTCAAGTCTCGGGATGCTGGGCCGACGACCAGCCGGCTGACACCTTGACTGACCCGGGCCTCCACCTCGTCGGCCGTCATGTCGAGCTGGCCCCACCGGGTGTACTCGAGCGCCGAGGGATCCCGGCCGGCCGCGACCGCTTCTGCCCGCATCACGGCGATCTGCTCATTCCGCTGTTCCGGCGTCAGCCGGCCGCCAGCGAAGTAACCGTCACCTCGGCGGCCCGCCCGCCGGGCTGCCGCCAGACTCGACCCGCCGACGTGGATCGGCAGGGTCCGGCCGCCGTGCGGCTTGGGGAAGCTGCAGGCGGCGGCGAGCGCGAAGAACTCACCCTGATAGCTGACCCCTTCCGCGTCGCCGGTCCACAGCAGCCGCAGCACGTCGATCGCCTCGTCCGCGCGACGGCCGCGGGTCCGGAAGTCGACGCCGACCGCGTCGGCCTCGCCTGGCAGCACGCCCAGGCCGACAGAGAAGAGGCTCATCCGGCCCTTCGAGAGCGCGTCGATCGTCGCAAGCCGCTTGGCCAGGACCACCGGGTGGTGATACGGGAGCAGCAGTACCCCGGTGCCGAGCAGCAGCTCGCGCGTTGCCGCCGCGACATAGGCCAGGCAGTCCAGCGGGTCGGCGACGGCCAGATCCGGCGGGAACGTCACCGGTCCCGCGGTGGCACCCGGATAGAGCACGATGTGCTCAGACGTGAAGAAGGACTCGAAGCCGCACTCCTCCGCGTGCCTCGCTACGGCCACCATCAGATCGGGGTCGGTGCCGTAGTACGCGGTGTTGTAGGCCAGCCCGAACTTCACGTCATCCTGCCTTCCTGCGCGCCGCCTCAGTGCGTGCTACCCAGATACTTGCTCTCATGGCCGCCGCTGACACGGAGTTTGAGCTGCTCGATGGCCCGCAAGCGCTGGCGCACGCGGCAGAGCTGCAGGCCTTGCACACCGAGGTCTACGGCGCGCCGCCGTACCGGCAGCCCGCCGACGTTGGCGAGTTCGCGCGCCGGCTCCGAGTGCAGTGCCGCCAGCCCGGCTTTGCGCTAGCCGAGGCCCGCAGCGGTGGTTACCTCGTCGGCTACGCGGCCGGGATGCCGCTGCGGTCGTCCACATCCTGGTGGCGGGGGCTTACGACGCCGCTGCCGGAGGACCTCGTGACCGAGTACCCGGGCCGCACTTTCAGCGTGACCGACCTGCTCGTCCGGGCGGCCTGGCGACGCCAGGGCATCGGCCAGACCCTGCACGACCTGCTGCTCAGGGGCCGGCGGGAGGAACGTGCGACGCTGGTCGTCCGGCCGGAAGCCACGGCCGCGCAGCGCGCCTTCCAGGGCTGGGGCTGGCACAAGATCGCCCGGACGCGTGACTCCAACGCTGAGTCGACCGTGGCCGACGTCCTGGTGATCGAGCTGCCAGCCGCCATCGGCGGCATGCGCTAGGCGCCGCGCTGGGTCAGGCTGTACCAGTTGCCCGAGTCGTCGCGGAGGACCGCCTCTACGCCGTACGGGCGCTTGGCCGGCTCCTGAGTGAACTGCACCCCGCGGGCGGCAAGGTTCGCGTGGTCGCCCGTGCAGTCCGACGTCGCCATCACTCCGGGCGAGAGCGCGCCCTTAGCGACCAGCGCCCGCACCTGCTGAGCGGTCTGGTCGTCGAGCATCGAGTTCGCCGGATCCATGAGCACGAGCTCCTGACCGTCACTTCCCGGCGGCCTGACGGTCAGCCAGCGCATGCCGCCGTCCATCGTGATGTCGTTCGTGCAGGTGAAGCCCAGCTTGCCAACGTAGAACTCCTTGGCGGCGTCCTGATCCAGCACCCAGACCGACACGATCGAGATTCCGGTGATCATCTTGCGTTGCCTGCCCCTCTGTCATTGAGTCGCATACCTCGACCCTAGGAGCGCGCAGCCACGATGGCTTCTCCGGAAGTGAGGTGTCCGCCGGCCTGCCCGGCCGGCGGCGTGTACTGCCCGGCCGACAGCCCGGCCTGGCTGAATGTGGCCGGGACCCGCAGCTCCCTGAATCGGCTCGGCGGCCAGATCACCAGGAACGCACGGCCGATCACCATGCTCTCAGGGACCGTGCCATCCCGATCCCAGAGTTCGCAGAGACTCGCGGCTACCTGGCAGTCGTGATATCTGGAATCCGCCGAGTCTTCGCGGTTGTCGCCCATCACCCATAGCCGGCCGGGCGGCACCACGATGCTGAACCGCACCGTTGACGGCGTGCTGCCCGGGTACAGGTAAGCACCTTCCTGCAGTGGGATGCCGTTGACGGTGAGCAGGCCCTGGGCGTTGCAGCACCGGATGTGATCGCCTGGGAGGCCGATGACGCGCTTGATGTAGTCGGTGTGGCCGAGGCGGGTACTGAACAAGCCGCGCACGTTGCGGTAGATCCTGACCAGTGGGTTGCTGTCAGTCACAGCGGGAGGTTTCCAGGATCCGGTTCCGTCGAACACGATGATGTCGCCGCGCCGGATCGGGCTGAGGTGCCCGACCAGCTTGTTCACCAGCACCTTATCATTAACTAGGAGCGTGTTCTCCATCGACTGGGACGGGATAACGAACGGCTGCACAAGGTAGGTCTTCACGGTGACGGCGATGACGAGAGCCGCGATCACGAGCACGACCAGCTCCATCAGCCAGGATCGGCGTTTCCGCCGGCGGTGCGCATCCTGGTCTCCGGCACTGCCGGCACCGCTCGCGAGGCTGGTATCAGCAGGACCGGGCATGCCCGGCTTCCCGGATGGGCGTCTGCGGGCGGCCAGTGGCAGGGGTCATTCGCACAGCGCGCTCAGCGGAGCCGGCCCGGCAGTGAGCGGCCGGAGGGGTCTGGTTCGTACTGGCCGCCCTGGCGGGTGCCGTGCGGGCCGCGAGCAGCGCCGCCGACACACTCAGCAGGCAGGCCGCGACCAGCAGCACGTAGGCTAACGTGCTCAGGCGCCGACCTGGCTGCGGCGTCAGCCATTCCCGCGCTGCGCCCGCCAGATAACTGCAGGCAATCGAGGCTGGCGGCGTGCCGTCCCGGATGAGGAGTGCGGCCAGGTCTGTCGCCTCGTGGCCATGCCGTCGCCGCCAGCGGGACGGGTAGCACCGCAGCACGGCACCGATCAGCCAGGTCGTCCCTGGGTCATTCATCAGATGCCGCCAAGCCGCAGCCGCAGCCGGCCGGCCGCGCTGACTCGCTCGAGCGAGTCCAGGTGCTCGCGAAGCGCCGCCGCCCCCTGCGCGGTGATGCGGTAGGGATGTCGCCGCTCGTCGGCGGGCAGCGACTCGATGAAGCCGAGCCGCTCAAGCCGGTCCAGCGCGCCATACAGCGTGCCGGGTCCGAGCTCGACCTCGGCGAGTTCCCTGATGTCTTGGATCAGCGCGTAACCGTGCTTGGGTCCATCGGCAAGGCTGATCAGGATCAGCACTGACGCCTCGCCAACCCTCCTCAGCACGTCCTCGCCGGCTCTGCCTTCTCGCCTGTTCCCAGCCACTCACCCTCCTAGTACGTCCGCCAATATATCAGCGGACGTACTAGTGTGCAGCGGCGCGAGACTACAAGCCCGTGGTGAACGACTGGACGACCTCCGTGCCCTGCACGTGTTCCTGAAACGGGTAGCGGATCGCCTTACGCCAGAAGGCTGTCGCGGACGGATTCGCCAGCTGCTGCCGGACGGTCCAGCGGCCGGGGAACCGATCAAACAGGCGGGTCGCAGCCTCGGCCCCGACTCCGCGGCCGCGGAACTTGCGCATTACAAAAAACTCGGCGAGGTCACGCGGATCTCCGGTAAAAACCAGGGCTAGGCCGGCCCACGCGCCATCCACCCGGAACAGGAATGCCTTGCGGTCAGAGCCAGTCCAGTACTCGTCGAAGTAGCGATGCAGGTATTCGCCGTGAGGATTCACATCACTGCCATCGAATTCCGAGAAGTCGTAGTGATAGAGCTGCAGCAGGCGTCGCACGACGGTCCGGTCGTCGTCGACCGCCTCGACCACCTCTAGGTCCATCTGCTCATGATCCATGGTGTGCCTGATTGTCTCGGCCGCGCCCGCACTGTCAACGAGCTATGCGTCGGCGGCGTGGACCCGATCGAACGACCAGATCTCGCGCGAGGCGTCGATCTCCGTCGAGGTGCGGCCAAGGTACGAGCGGAGCAGAGGGCCCATCCGCCGGCCGGGCCATGTGTGGCCGGCGCCTTTTGAGGTCCACAGCGTCACTTCGCCAGGGCATCCAGGCTCCCCGTACGTGGTGCGGGTGAGCGTTGGGCTCGTCTGCACAACCGCGGGCAGCCCCGAGTGCCCGTTCGCCTCCGCCCAGCCACGCACTGCGTCGGGGACGCTTTCGACCCAGCGGCCGGTGGCGCTTCCCGCATAAGGATTGATCCGGTCGGCGCTGCCATGGAAGGCGAGCACGGGCACCGGACGTGATGGCTGCTCTACGGGTGCCCGCACGCCGCCGACTGCCCCGACCATGGACACCATGGCCGCATACGCGGCGGCGAAACGACATGACATGCGAGCACCGCCGGACATGCCGGTCACAGCGACTCGCCCTTGAGGCGGTCGGTACCGCTCGACCAACTCGTACACGAGCGCGGCCAGGAACTCCAGGTCGCCTTCGAGATCCCACTGATATCCAGCGCCCAGGCGGAGGTCAGCGCCGGGGAAGGCGACCACCGCGCCAGCGGTCTCGGCGAGTCCGGCCAGGCCGCTCAGCCAGGCCTGCCGATCGGGGCTCGACCGGCTCCCGTGCAGGCTGAGCACGACCCCCGTGGCTGTCCCTGCTGGCTCGGCCAACAGGTAGCTGCGCGTGACGCTGGAGACCTGCATCGAGCGCGCGCTCTTTTTCAATGCCGAGCCCGGGCGCGCGACGCAGGCAGACTTCGATGACTGTCAACAGACAGCCCGGTGCGCCACATCAGCGCGAAGCAGCCGGGGATCGGGGCTGGCCCGCCGCGCTCGGCAGCGCACCGGCGGTAAGCCGTGGGGGACATGCCCGTCAGCTCGGCGAACCGGGCGCTGAAGGAACCGAGGCTGGTGAATCCCACGAGATGGCAGATCTCGGTAACGGTGAGGTTGGCCGACCGCAGCAGGTCGCAGGCCCGCTCAACCCGGCGTCTCGTCCGGTAGCGCCCTGGCGTCTCGCCGTACGCGGCGCGGAAAGCCCGGATGAAGTGCTCGCGGGAGAAGCCTGCCGCCGCGCCCAGGGCCGGGATGCTGATCTGGTCGGCGTAGTCATGGTCGATCCGGTCCCTGGCGAGGCGCAGCATCCGCAGTGAGCTCAGTTCCGGCGCTCTCATCGCGTGGTCGCGGTCCTACGCCGCGGCGCCGTCGACGTAGGTGACCGTGTTCGCCCCGATGGCGGGAATCCGCGGGCCGGGTAGCACGATGCCGGTCAGGTTGAGCGGGTCGGCGGCCGACAGGTGCGCGATCTCGCCGTTGTGCGGCTGCCGCCGGACAGCCTTCAGCACCTCGACCGCGTCCGGGTGCGCGTACTGCTCGCCGCTGAACCCGTTGACGAACCGGCCGCCCCGCATCGTCTCCCGCGCCTCCATCCGCCGGAACGCCCACAGCACGTCGCGCCACGGCACGGCGAGGTTCTCCCTGATGACCAGATCGCGGAAGACCACACCCCAGCGCGCGGCGAGCTGCTGGGCCACCGCCTCGGCCAGCTCGTCCCGGTCGGCGTCAGCAAGCGGCGGCGGCAGCAGCGACCATCTGCCCGACGCACCCGTGCTGGCCCTGATGCCACGCCGGATGCCGGGTGTCGGGGCCCACCGCTCCGGGCTGCCGCGCCGCAGCAGCACGCGGACGGCCCGGAACCCGTCAGCGGTGACCAGCCCGCGGGCGACCGCATCCCACAGTGCCTCGTCGACCTCGGACGGGAGCCGTCCGGTCAGCCTGGCCAGGTCGGTGCGGAACAGCGCTCCCCCTGCTCGCAGCGCGTCCAGTACGTCATAGGTCCGGCCGCTGGCCGGCTCTGCTGGGATGGCGTCACCACGCGCGGCCCGCAGCAGCCACGGCAGGTCGTCACGCAGCGCGAGCGTGATCGGCGTCGCGCGGGACGGAGTGAGGCCGCTGCGGCGCGGCTCTGTCTCCGGCCTTGTGTCCGGCACCGACGGGTCCCGCACCGACAGCCGCCCCCAGCACGCCTGCCCGGACATGCACAGCTCGTCCAGCCACTCGCGACGGTAGCCCTCGACGCGGTCCGCGAGCACAGATCGCTCCCACGCGCCGGTGGCCAGCTCGAAGCCCTGCAGCTGCTCGATCACCGACAGCAGGCCGAACCGCCCCTCCCGCCGTGTACCGGGTGCGACGTGCTGCCAGCGCAGCAAGAACCGCATGAAGTCCTGCGGGGTGACCGGCTCTACCTCTCGGCGTCGGCGCTGCCGGGTGTAGGCGTGAATGCGGGACAGCAGCCGGCGGGAGCAGAACTCCTCGGCTGCGCCCACTGTTGTTTGCGGCACTGTTGTTTGCGGCACCGTGGTGAACCGGCCGCGGATCGCCAAGCCCTCCATCTCCAGCGCCGCGAGCCCGCGGACGACAAGCGGCTCGGGCAGCCCGCACGCGGCCGCGAGTGCCGCAGCGGTCGACGGCCCGCGGCACTCGAGGTGCCCGCGAAGCGCCTCTGCCACCGCGCTGTCCTCATCCGGCGGTTCTGCGGGCACCGGGCAGGGATAGTCGGGAACGGGGTCGATTCCGGGCAGCAGCGCCTGCACCGCCGGCAGTCGCTCCACGGCAGCCCACAGATCCCCGTCGGCCGCGGCCATCGTGACTGCGCGCCGCCCGGCCACCAGCTCATCGAACCAGGGCTGCCAGGCAGCGACGGGGCGCATAACCACGAGGTTGAGCAGCAGGTCGTGCAGCTCGTGCTGATCGCGCGGGTCAGGCCGGACCTGGTCGGCAACCCGCTCGATCGCGGCAGGATCCAGCCTGCCCAGCTCGTGCGGCTCGACCGGCAGCCCGCGGGGCAGCGGCACGGCACGGCTGCGCCGCTCCTCCAGCGGCGCGTCGTCCAGGTAGGTGAACGGCCGGCCGTTGAGGATCTCGTGCGCGAGCACCGACGGCTCGGTCGTGTCCCGCACGACGACCGTGACGATTCCGGCCTCGATGCCCGCGACGAGCTGCTTGAGGCCGTCGATGTCCATGGCATCGTGCAGGCAGTCGGCCAGCGTCTGCCGGACGAGCAGGTGGTCAGGAATCTCCAGCGGGCCGGGCGCGACGTTCTCCTGGCAGGCGGCCAGGGTCGGGAACACGGCCGCCATCAGGTCGTCGGCTTCCATCCGCTGGATCGCCGGCGGGTTCTTCCGGCCGCCGCGCCAGCGCAGCACGGCGAGCGAGGTGTTGAGATTCCACCGCCAGCGGGCCGGGAAGAGCGGCGCGGTGAGCACGGCCTGCCTGACTACCTCCTCGACGGTTCCTGAGGCCAGGAACTTCGGCACCCGGTCCAGCGGGAAGCTGTGCTGCGGCCCGAGCGAGAGCAGGATCGCGTTGTCACTCGCGGCGGCCTGCAGCTCGAAGTCGAACGTCACGCAGAACCGCTTCCGGAGCGCGAGGCCGAGCGCGCGGTTCAGCCGCGCGCCGAACGGGGTGTGCCCGACCAGTTGCATGCCGCCCGCGTCGTCAAAGAAACGCTCCAGCACGATCGTGTCCATCGTGGGCAGGACGCCGAGCTGCGCGAGCGCGGCGTTCAGGTACGCGGCGATCGTTTCGGCGGCGGCGTCGCCGATCCCGCACTCGGCCGTCAGCCACGACGTGGCCGCGGGCTGGCCGCCATCGACCAGCTGCGCGGCAACCGCCGACCGGAGCACGCAGACCTCCTCGGACAGCTCCGCGGTCCGGCCCGGCGCCTCGCCGAGCCAGAACGGCACCGACGGGGGAGCGCCCTGCGCATCGACGACGCGGACGATGCCGGGCTCGACCCGGCGGATCCGCCAGGACGTCGTGCCGAGCAGGAACACGTCGCCCGCCATGCTCTCGATCGCCCAGTCCTCGTTGACCGTGCCGACAACGGCCTCGTCCGGATCCGCCAGCACCCGGTAGTCACCCAGCTCGGGGATCGCGCCGCCCGAGGTGAGCGCGGCCATCCGCGCGCCGCGCCGCCCGCGCAGCTGGCCGCTCACCTGATCGCGGTGGAGATAGGCGGCCCGGCGGCCGCGGCCGGTGCGGATTCCCTCCGAGACCAGGTCGGCGACGTCGGCGAAATCCTCCGCGGACAGGCCGGCGAACGGGGCCGCGCCGCGAACGAGGGCCAGCAGCTCGCCGGCTTCCCATTCCTCGGCGGCGCACTCGGCGACCACCTGCTGAGCCACGATGTCGAGCGGGCACTGGGGTATCAGCAGCCGGTCGAGCCGTCCGGACCGGGCTCCGCGCAGCAGGGCAGCGCATTCCACGAGCTCGTCGCGCGTGGTGGGATAGACCAGCCCTTTCGGTATCCCGTTCCGCGTATGGTTTGATCTTCCAACCCGCTGCAGAAACGTTGCAAAGCTGCGCGGCGAGCCGATCTGGCAGACCAGCTCTACCGGGCCGATGTCGATGCCCAGCTCGAGCGAGGCGGTCGCGACCAGCGCGCGCAGGTCGCCGTCGCGCAGCCGGGCCTCGACACGCTGTCGGCGATCCTTGGACAGGCTGCCGTGATGCGCCGCCACCTGGCCGTCACCGAGGCGCTCGCCGAGCTGGTGGGCGAACTGCTCGGCCATCCGGCGCGTATTGACGAACACCAGAGTGGTGCGGTGCTGCTGCACGTGAGCGGCGATCCGGTCGCAGATCTCGGCCATCTGGTCGGTCGTCGCGACCGCGCCGAGCTCATCGCTCGGCAGCTCCAGGCCGAGGTCAAGCTCGCGGCGATGGCCAGAGTCCACGATCGAGCAGCGCGGCGAGCCGTCATCCTCCGACCGGCCCGGGCCGCAGCCGACCAGCAACCGCGCCACTGCCTCGATCGGGCGCTGGGTCGCGGATAGGCCGATGCGCTGGATCGGCTGCTCGGCGACGTGCTGCAGTCGCTCGAGGGTCAGTGCGAGGTGGGAGCCGCGCTTGTTCCCCGCGACGGCGTGGATCTCGTCGACGATGACAGTGGTCGTGGTGCGCAGCATGGCCCGGCTCCGCTCCGCTGTCACCAGCAGGAACAGGGATTCGGGGGTCGTGATGAGGAAGTCCGGCGGGCGCTTGAGCATCGCCGCGCGCTCGGCGGCGGCGGTGTCGCCGGTGCGCACTGACACCCGGATGTCGGGCGCTGGCATGCCGAGCTCGGCGGCGATCTCAGCGATCTCGGCGAGCGGGCGCTCGAGGTTCTGCCGGATGTCGACCGCGAGGGCCTTCAGCGGGGAGACGTAGACGACCTGGGGCCCGGCGGATGCGGCCGGCTGCGGGTCCGATGCCGCCCCCGCTTGCGCGGCGGCTTCGTGCGCCCGGTATATCCGGTCTATGCAGACTCCGAACGCGGCCAGGGTCTTGCCGGATCCGGTCGGTGCCGCGATGAGGGTGTGCCGGCCTGCGATGATCTCGGCCCAGCCTGCAGCCTGCGGCGGCGTTGGCCCGGCGGGGAAGCGCCGCTCGAACCACGTGCGTACAGCGGGATGGAACTGGTCAAGCACCCAGTCACGGTAACCCGGGGTGCCGACAATCGCTGTCTCGTGCGTCTTGCGGCCCCTAGCGCACGGGCCGACCCATGTCACTTGCGATATAACGCGATGTCCCTTATGGTGCGGATGTATCTAATCGATACATCGAGCCGATATAGGGAGACAGCGAGATGTCTGCCGCGGAGTTGTACGACACCATCGGCGCCACCTACACGGTGACGAGGCGAACCGAGCCGCGAATCGCGGCCAGGGTCTGGGCTGCGCTCGGCGATGCGCAGACGGTCCTGAATGTCGGGGCTGGCACCGGCTCCTACGAGCCTCCCGACCGTGACGTCATCGCGGTGGAGCCGTCGGCGGTCATGCGGGCGCAGCGGCCTGCAGGCGCAGCGCCGTGCGTGGCGGCCACCGCCGAGAGCCTTCCGTTCGAGGACCAGTGCTTCGACGCCGCGATGGCTTTCGCCACCGTTCATCACTGGCAGGACCCGATCGCGGGCCTGCGCGAGCTGCGGCGCGTGGCTCGCCGCGTCGTGGTGTTCACGCATGACACCAGTGCCGCCGGATGGCATCGTCGGTTCTGGCTCAGCCGTGACTACCTGCCCGAGGTCGCGGACTTCCTCGCCGGCAGGCCTTCGCTGGGCGAGCTGGCCCGAGCGATCGGAGCCCGCATCGAGCCGGTGCTCATCCCGTGGGACTGCGTGGACGGCTTTTTCGAGGCCTACTGGCGCCGGCCCGAGGCCTACCTGGACGATCAGGTGCGGCGCGGAGTGTCGGGGTGGGCCCGAGTCGGGCCGGTTGTCGAGCAGCGGGCGGTGCGCATGCTCGCTGATGATCTTGTCTCGGGCCGGTGGGCCGAACGCAACCGCGAGCTCGTTGATCTCGACGCCGCGGAGCTTGGCCTTCGCCTGCTTGTCGCCTGAACGCGCCTCGCCGAGCCCCAGGTTCGTGCGGCGTGCCTGCGAGGTCTGGATCTGGCCGTTACTGGTAGGCCCACGCCCGTACGTACTGGACTTCGAGCGTCGACGCCGTGCCTGGCTGATCGCCAAGCGTGCCCTCAGTGTTGGTGATCGTGACGTACTCGGGATCGTTCACGATGTAGGAGCCGCTCTCGCTGTAAACCTTGGTGCCGTTGTAGTAGAAGGTCAGCGAGTCACCTGACCACACGAGGTCGAACGTATACCAGCCGGGCTTGGCGTCCAGGCAGCCCGAGTTAACTGAGCCTTCGTTGCTGACCGTGCCGTAGTGGTAGTTCGAGCTGATGCACCCATTCATCGCCTCGGCGATGTCGATCTCGCCGTCGTTGGGCCAGGAGTTGCCGACCATCCAGAACGCCGGCCAGTTCGCGATGCCGCCGCCAGGTCCGGCCGGCATGTAGATGCGGGCCTCCACGATGGTGCCCGCGGTGAACTCCTGCGAGCTGCTGACCTTGTCGCACACGTCCGAGGCCCCGCTGATCGACATGTCCAGCACGTTGTTCGCGACGCTCATCGTGCCCGGGGTCGTGCAGTCTGCCCCGCCGAGAGCCGTAGACCACCCCGCCAGATCGCTGGCGCTTGCGTTCATGAGCAGCTGGCCCACGTCGGCGGCCGGCACGCCATCAGGCATGGGCTGTGTTGCGGGTGAAGGTGCCGGAGTTGGTGCTGGCGTGGGGGACGGCGCAGCTGCTGGTGCTGCGGCCAGCAGGGGCGGCGTGGCAGCTGACGTCGGCGCCGAGGCGCCCGAACTGGGGAACAACGTGCTGGCTGGCAGCGGTACCTGGCTGCGCCGCCGTCGGCCCCCTGCGTACCGGCCTCGTCGATCACCGAAGCTTCTTGCCGCCAGCGACGTCCGCGGTGATGGCGAGGTGACTGCCGGGGTCTGCACGCCCTGCTCGCTGGCCAGACGGACTGCCATGCTCTTCGAAGGGGCCGCGCCCGGCGAGCTGACGGTGCTGGCAGGCCCGGCGAGGTAGATCCCGGCGCCGATGACGGCTGTCGCGGGAATCGCCGCCACGGTGGCGAGCCACCTGCGCCTGGGCGCGAGCGGGCGCCTCGCGGCTGCCCGGGCGTGTTTGCGCGACGGGCTCCGCCGGTGTCGGCCGGGCATAGCGATGCGGTCCCGACCCGGAGCCTGATGGCGGCCGAGCGAGTGGCGGGGGGCGGGGAGCAGCTCTGCCTCCGTTGGCTAGTTCGGTCATCCGCGCTGCCACCGTCGACGGCGTGAACGGGACGCCGAGAGCACCTCGACTGATACTGACCAATTGACCATAACACGCATAAATCAGGCGCGGAAGCTGTATGCAGATACTGTCCCCGACGCATCAGCAAGACATGCCAGCAGGGCAGAGTGGGTAAGCTTCTTCGCTGGTTATGAGTTGGCGGAACGTCCAGAATCGCGAGCCGGAGTCGCTGGCTGGGCGCTTCCGCGGAGTTCCCTCCCGAACGCTCCTGAAGCGCCTCCGCGCTGGCCGCTGGCCTGCGCTCGTGCTGGCTGTCGTGGCCGTACTAGTCGCAGCTGTGGTGGCTACGGTCGTTGCGCTCGAAGTCACGCCGATGCAGACGGTGACCGTCGCCGGGCAGGTCATCAAGGTGGGCGCCGCTCCACGGCTGGGCTTCTCCGGCCCTGGCGAGGTTGACCTGTTCGGGCAGGGGCTGCCCACCGTCGTTTCCATTCCTGGTCCGGTCCAGCCCAGGCTGCAGCTCAGCCAGATCACCCTGAACAGCGAGCTGGCACACTTCGTTACGGGGAGCAGTCCGGGTCACGCGGGCCTGGCGCTGCGGACCCAGCTGGTGGCCGGCTGGGAGCGCTACTTCGCGTGGGAGACGGCGGCCGCCGCGCTGGCTGCGCTGATTCTGGCCGGTGCCGTCGCGGGCTGGCGCAGGCTCGGGGGAAGGTCGACCGGGCTGCTGCTCGTTGTCGTCCTCGTCGTGACCACGGCGCTGAACCTGGGCGCGGTCTCGCTGACCGCCAACGGCGCGCGGAACGCTCTCCGGCACGTCAGCTCGCTCAACCAGCTCGTCGGCAGCGAAGATGTCACGACGCCGCATTCCGCGGCCAGCGACCGGCGGGTACCGGGAATCCAGGAAGTGGTGCTGGGTGACTCCACGGCGGCGGGAGCCGGGCTTCCGCTCGTCGCTCATCCGTCGGCGGCCGATAGCGCGTGCGGTCGCAGCTCGGAGTCCTACGCTCTGGATCTCGCAAGCGTGAACGACTGGCGGGCGCTGAACCTGGCCTGCGACAGTGCGACGATCGCGCACGGCCTGCTCGGGCCCCAGGCTGAGGGCACGCAGCAGATTCCCGCGCAGATCGACTCGCTCAGTCAGGTGCAGAACCCCACCGTTGTCATCGTCAGCGTCGGAGCCGACGACCTGCAGTGGTCGGCCATCCTCGAATACTGCGCGGCCACGCCCCAGTGCGATAGCCGCGCTTCCAATGCGTACTTCCAGCAGAAGCTCGCTCAGTTCAGCACTGCCTACCTTCAGCTGCTCATCCAGCTCGGCAGCCTGCCCGGCCACCCGCGGGTCATCATCAACCGCTACTACGACCCGTTCGGCAGCAACGTGAGCTGTATTACGCAGCGCGGCCTCACGGCGGCCAAGGTCAAGACGATCCAGACCTGGCTGGCGGCACTCAATCAGACGCTGGCCAAGGGCGCCGAGCAGTTCGGATTCCTCTCGCCGCAGCCCAGCTTCGCCGGTCACGCGCTGTGCTCACCGCAGCCGTATGTGCAGGGGCTGGGCGACCCGGCACCGTTCCACCCGACCGGGGAAGGAGAGTTCGCGATCGCCCTCACCGACGAGGTGGCTCTGGCCACCGCGCCGCCGCAGCCGACGCCATCGACGAGCCCGTCCGGGTAGCAGCCCGGCGCCGTAGCCTGGTGCACGTAGCTGGGAGGACACATGCGCGGGAGACTCCGCTTACTGGTCGCGATTGCCGCCCCCTCGATTGCCCTGGCCGGTGTCGGCGGGTGCACGGCGAATACGACGACCGCAGCGCAAGGACCCACACCATCAGGAACGCATGGCCCTGGTCCGTGCGGAAAAGTGGCCACGGCGCCGACCTACAAGCACGTGATCTGGATCTGGATGGAGAACCACAGCTACCGCGACATCATCGGCAACTCGCAGGCGTCCTACATCAACTCGCTGGCATCAGAGTGCGGGCTCGCGACGAACTACCACAACGTCTCCCATCCCAGTCTGCCCAACTACATCGCCGCGACATCCGGCCTGGCCAAGAGCGTCATCGGCGGGATCCCGCTGACCGCATATCTCGACTGCAGCCCGAGCATCACCTGCAAGGCAGCTGCAACGTCGATCTTCGGGCAGGGTGAGTCGTGGAAGTCCTACGCGGAGTCGATGCCGTCGACCTGTGACAAGTCGAACTCCGGGGAATACACCGTCCGGCATAACCCCGCGGTGTATTACACCTCGCTGGCCCGCTGCTCCACGTTCGATGTGCCGTACAGCCAGCTGGCGACCGACCTGGCCGGCAACAAGCTGCCCGCGTTCTCGTTCGTCACGCCGAACCTCATCGACGACATGCACGACGGCACCATCGCCCAGGGCAGTGAGTGGCTGCGGGCCAACCTGCCCGCGATCCTCGGTAGCCCCGCCTACACGAGCGGGACTACCGCGATCTTCATCACCTGGGACGAGGGGTCCGGCGGAAGCACTGCTGAGAGCTGCTACAACAACACTTCCGACGAGAGCTGCCACGTGCCCACGATCGTGATCAGCCCGAGCACCCGGGCGGGAACTACCTCGGGCTCGTTTTTCAACCACTACGGTCTGCTGGCCACCACTGAGCAGCTGCTCGGTCTGCCAAGACTCAGGCAGGCAGCATCTGCGGCGACGATGAAGTCGGCGTTCAACCTGTAGTGCAGGGTCGGCGGGCCATCGGGCTCAGGACTTTTGCCCGTGGGCGCGCAGCCACGGCGAGAGCAGAGTGCCGGGCATGACCGACTTCACGCTTGAGACGCCCGGTGCCCTCCTCGCCGTCCGAGACAGCCGGTCGGCGGGACCGCCGCTGCTGCTCATCCACGGCGGGCCGGGAGTGCCCGACAGCATGCAGACGACCATCGCCCCGATGCTGCCGGGAATGCGGGCCATCAGCTTCGACCAGCGCGGTGTCGGCGGATCCGCCTGCCGGAACGGCGCCTACGACATTGCTGCCTACCTGGGGGACATCGAAGCGATTCGGGCGTATCTCGGCCTGTCGTCCTGGCACGTCCTGGGCCACTCGTGGGGAGGCCTGCTCGCCCAGGCCTACGCCGCCCGTCATCGGGACCGGGTCGAGAGCCTGGTGCTCAGCAGCTCCTCGCTCGGAGTGGGGCCCGACTGGACGCAGACGAAGCGGGTCTCGTTCCGCACCGGCCGCCGCCGCGCCGGGATGCGGAGGACGCTGCGTCTTTATTTCTTCGGATCAGGGCTCGTCATGCCCGGACCGATCAGCCGCTCGGCGATGTCGCACGTCATGACCGAGACGTGGCACAACTACTTCCCCGACCCGAGACTCGCTCCGGACCCAGACCCCGGATGGCTCGCGGGCTGCTCGGCTGTGGCAATGCTGCGTACCGACAGGGCCGTGTTGAGGGAGAATCCCGCCCTGCTGGAGAGTCTTCGCGTATTTGCGGCGCCCACCCTGGTGCTCTACGGCGAGCACGACATCTTCGGATCCGCAGTCGATGTTGTGAACCGGCGCTTTCCGGCTGCCAGGCAGATCACGCTCGAACGGTCGGGTCACCTGCACTGGCTCGACAATCCGGCGGGCTACCGCGACGTCCTCCAGCACTTCTTCACGGAAACGGTCGGCATCCGGGCTGCCGCAACGAGCCCGGCCCTATGACTGACGGCCGATAGGGTGGCTCAGTGCCGCCGTCGACGGTGCCGTCGTTCGATCACATCTTCCTCGTCATCATGGAGAACCACAGCTATGACGAGATCATCGGCAGTTCCGAAGCGCCGTACATCAACCAACTCGCGAGTCGCTACGGTGTCGCGACCAACTACGTGTCGGTGGCGCCATAGCAGCTTCGGCCTCCTCGCAATCCAGCCCGCTCAGATCCAGCACGAGGTCGGGTGGGCCATCGAGTCCGCGGGCGGGCGAGTCTTCCCGCGCGAGCGGGCCCGGGGCACGCCGTGAGCCGGTTAGCGGGAGATCACCTGGGTAGCCGGATGCGCAGGGTGCTTGCACGTCACAAGTTGCTCGCGATCGTCGGGGGGTCCGTCACCGGTCTGCTGCTCGTCGTGGGAGGCGTCGCGTTCGCGGCGGTCGCGGGGGCGCCGGCTCCAGCGAGGCCCGGCCTGCAGTGGCAGAGCATTTACGTCCAGCCATACTGCACATCGCACGGCGAAAAGTACAACACGATCTTTGGCACCGCGACCATCAGCAGCGACAAGAGGACGCTGAACGTCAACGCCACTGGTGGCACCCTCTACGACGACGATGCTTGCATTGTCGTGGCCATGGTCGAGAACACGGGCAACTCACAGATCACGATCAGCGGGGCGACGTTCTCGCTCGACGGCAAGGCAGTGCCCGCCAGTGATGTGGGCGTCTTTGTTCGGCGGGGTGCCGCCGCCGTTCCCTCTGGAGCCGGGACAGTCAGTCCAGGCCGGCCTTACCGTCGAATTTCCTGCTGGCGCCGCGCCGCAGGCTAATGCGTCCTACGTCGCGCGGCTCACCATCGGCAACGTGCCGCTGAACACCGCGTACCGCTGGCCGGTGAGTCCGGGCAGACCGTCGTCGTGGTCCTCTGCCGCTGGGTCAGTCACGTGACCGCGGACGGCGACATCGCGACAGCTCACCCGGCAACCAGGTAGCCACCATCGTAGTGGCAGACCAGGTCCCTGCGGGGTTCCGCTCAGCAGCCGCCTACACCCATTACTCGCTGCTCCGGACGATCGAGGTTGCCTGGGCCTGGCGCCCCTGACCACCAACGACGCTCAGGCCTCCGTGATGACCGACTTCTTTGCTGGCCCGTGAGGTGCTCGCTCGTCGCCGTGCGCTCAGCCTCGCAGCACGACTCGATGGGGCCGTGCCACACTAGGAGCGCCGGTCGCAAATGCGATCGCCCCGCCTCATCGATGGGCAGGTGAACCGCGATGATTCGACGGATACCGAGAGCCGCCGGGCTTCCCTTCGGCGGAGGCATGAACCTCTTGCTCGTCGCTGGCGGGGCCTACTTCGCCTGGGAGCACGAGCAGGGTCGGCACGGACACCCGCACGTACTGTGCCCCATCTGCTGGCTCAACAGGATCGCTCCGGGCCCGGGGCCGTCCGGTGGCCCCAGCGCGGCCGACTCGCCAGAACAGTCCTGACCAGGAGCACGCTCGCTCAGCTGTACCGGCAGTTCGGCGAGGCCGACGCTGCCGGCACCTCGCCGCTGTACGAGCGGGTCGCCGTCGCCGTGAGCGAGTCCGCCGACGCGCTGCGCGCTATCGAGGCGGCACCGGCGCGCAAGCGGCACCCCGCGGTCATCCTCGCTGCGCTGCACGACCTCGCCCTGGCCGGTCGGGCACCGGCGCTGGCCGCTGCCTACGCCGCAGCGGACGACGAGGCCGCCGCCGGCGCGGCGATCGACACGCTGGTGCGAATGGCCGACTCGGTCGCGGCCATCTCGGTGAGCCGGCAGGCACGGGCCCATGAGACCGGGCAGGGTCCCGTACTGTATCCGGCCATCGCCGAGGCGGCGCGCCGGACAGGCGCGAACGCGGTCGGGCTGATCGATGTGGGTTGTTCGGCTGGGTTCAATCTCACTGTCGATCGCGTTGGCATCACTTACAGCAACGGGCAATCGCTGGGCGACCCGTTGTCTCCCGTGCAGCAGTCGGCGTCGATCGCCGGAGGCCGGCCCGTCCCGGCGCGGGCGATGCCCGAGGTCGTTGCGCGCGTCGGCGTCGACCTCGATCCGCTCGACGTGACTGACGCGAACGATGCCCGGTGGCTGCGCGCCTGCCTGTGCCCGGATCAGCCGGAGCGAATGGCGCGACTCGAGGCGGAGATCGCGCTGACGGCGACGGCGGCTCCGGTGCTGCTGCACGGTGACACCGTCGAGGTAATGCCCGACGCCTTCGCCTGCGTGCCCGCGGACGCCCTGCCCGTCGTCACGACGACATGGGCGCTGTCGCGGCTGCCTCTCGAGAGCCGCCTGCGCTTCCTGCACCGCCTCGACAAGGCGGCGGCCGGACGGGCGGTTGCATGGGTGTCAGCGGAAGGGGTCGGAGTGGCCCCGGCGATACCGACGCTCGGCGACCGCCGCGCCTCGGGCCACAGCATCATCGGCCTGGCGGTCTTCGACCAGTCGGTTCTTCGCGGGGAGGCCATCGGCCGCTGCTGGTCGCGGGGCCGCTTCCTGGCCTGGCTGGCAGACTCCTAGCCAGTGAAGCGCAGATGTGGCCTGGTCTGTCATTGTTAGTTGAGTCTTAGCAACGACCGGGTCTCAGATAGGGAGCATGTCCGCCCATGACGGTTAGTTCGGATGTGGCGGGCGCGCCAGTGCAGGCAGGCCGTGCGCTCGGACCGCGCTATAAGTGGATCGCGCTGTCTAACACCACGCTTGGCATGCTGATGGCGACGATCAACCAGTCGATCGTGCTGATCGCACTGCCTGACGTCTTCCACGGCATCGGGCTGGACCCGCTCAGTCCCGGAAACACCAGTTACCTGCTGTGGATGTTCATGGGGTTCCTGGTGGTGTCTGCGGTGCTCGTGGTGTCGTTCGGCCGGCTGGGCGACATGTTCGGGCGGGTGCGGATGTACACCCTGGGCTTTGCGGTCTTCAGCGTGGCCTCGATCTTTCTGACCGTGACGTGGATGCACGGTTCAGCGGGGGCGATGTGGCTGATCGGCTGGCGGGTTGTGCAGGGGATCGGCGGCGCGTTCCTGTTCGCCAACGCCGCCGCGATCGTGACCGACGCGTTCCCGGCCAACGAGCGCGGCAGGGCGCTCAGTGTGAACTCGATCGCGGCTATCGGCGGTTCGTTTATCGGCCTTATCCTCGGCGGTGTCCTTGGCCCGGTGAACTGGCACCTGATCTTCCTGGTCTCGGCGCCGATCGGCGTGTTCGGGACCGTGTGGGCGTACGTCATGCTGCACGACATCGGGGTGCGCAAGCACGCACAGATGGACTGGTGGGGCAACTTGCTGTTCGCCGCCGGCCTGATCGCCATCCTGGTCGGCATCACCTACGGCCTGCTGCCCTACGGCGGGCACCCGATGGGGTGGACCAACCCGTGGGTGCTCGCCGCGCTGTTCGGCGGCCTGGCGCTGCTGGTCATCTTCACCTACGTAGAGACCAAGGTGCCCGAGCCGCTGTTCCGTATCTCGCTGTTTCGGATCCGGGCGTTCGCGGCCGGGAATATCGCGAGCCTGATGCTGGCGATGGGCCGCGGCGGCATGCAGTTCATGCTGATCATCTGGCTGCAGGGCATCTGGCTGCCGCTGCATGGCTACAGCTACAGCCAGACCCCGCTGTGGGCAGGCATTTACCTGGTGCCGCTGACGATCGGGTTTCTGGTGGCAGCCCCGCTGTCCGGGATTCTGTCCGACAGGTTCGGCCCCAAGGCGTTCACCATAGGCGGGGCCCTGTTGACGGGAGCGACCTTCCTGACGCTGATCTTTGTCCCGGTGGACTTCGCCTACTGGCAGTTCGCGATCGTCATCGCCCTCAATGGTTTCGGCTCCGGCCTGTTCGTGTCGCCGAACTGGGCGGAGATGATGAATTCGGTCCCGCCTGACAGGCGAGGGGCCGCTGGCGGCATGATCGCCACCTTCCAGAACTCCGCGTTTGTCCTGTCGATCGGCATCTTCTTCACCCTGATGGTGGCCGGCCTGTCGAGCAAACTCCCGGCAGCCATGTTCAGCGGGCTGACCGCGCAGGGCGTCCCGGCCGCCACGGCCGTGCCGATCTCCCACCTTCCCCCGATCGGCGTGCTGTTCGCCTCCTTCCTCGGCTACAACCCGATGAGCCAGCTGCTCGGCCCGCTGCTGCATCATCTGTCCCCGGCACACGCGGCCTACGTGGCCGGGCGGGAGTTCTTCCCGCACCTGATCACAGCACCGTTCCATGGCGGGCTCGGCGTGGCTTTCGGGTTCGCCATCGCGGCCAACATAATCGCCGCGTGCGCCTCGGCGCTGACGGGCCGGCGCAGGCCGGTACCAGCCACGCACGAGGCGCTGGGTTACGAACTGGCCGCGGTGGCCGCTGAAGGCGGCTTCGAGCCCGGCGAAATCGTCGTGCCGGGCGTACCGGAGGAGAGTGCCGACCCGGGTGAGAATCCCGACTAGAGCCGGTGGCGGGCGTTGCTCAAG
>Ga0123356_10000321_pt1 | contig 55175 bp, 47 predicted proteins | sample TergutEmb28metaG_2_FD_92546 | JGI IMG/M metagenome (GOLD analysis project Ga0123356, IMG submission 92546) | Embiratermes neotenicus P3 segment gut microbial communities from Petit-Saut dam, French Guiana - Emb289 P3 | ecosystem: Host-associated > Arthropoda: Insects > Digestive system > Gut ...
GCCTGGGCGCCAAGGTTCTCAACGAGGTCTACCTCGAGTCCGCCGATCACCCGACGATCCGCATGACCGTGCTCGCTGACCCGGACGGCAACCCGTTCAACCTGGCGACCCTGCAGCCCCAGTAGTTGCCGGGCGAGCCCTGACTGAAATCCCCAGTGATGTTCCGGGCCGGCGGCGGCCGGCCCGGAACATCAGGAGTAACTCACGGCCGGCGGGTTGCCTGCCCGAGCAGCTGAGTCCTACCAGACAGTTGGACTTCGTGATCCTCCCGTCCTTCGTGACAAGCTCGATCTCGCTGACCGGCCCTGGAGATGCCGCTAGGCGCGAAGAACACGAGGTCAGTAAACGCAGCGCCTCCGCAGGCATGCGGCCAATCGGTGTCCCGTGTGGTCACTGCTTGCCGAACCAGCGGGTCAGCGCGTCGTCTAGTCCGTCACTGGTGGTGCCCTGCCAGGCGACGTAGCAGTCTGGCCGCAGCAGCAGCGCGGTGTCGAGTCCCTCGGCTGGGACAACGTCGACCTGCTGTGCCCAGGGGCCGGCTTTGAGCGTGCCGGTCGGGTCCAGCAGCAGCGGCCGGCCGGTGCGGGTCAGCTCCCGCAGGCCCGGCAGGTCCGGCGCCCGGCGGCCGACCAGGGGTCCCGTGGCTATGCCCATCTCGTAGGTGACGTCCGAGCCGGCCACCAGGCCCAAGAGGTGCTGCCTGGTGCCGGGCAGGGTGAGCAGTTCGCCGAACAGCTGGCGCAGCGCGGTCACCTGAGCGCCGGGGCCGATCAGCGCGATCTGCGTCTCGAGCTGCATGATCACCCGGTCAGCCGCCGGGCGCCGCTCTGACTCGTAGGTGTCCAGCAGGCCCTCCGGCGCGTGGCCCTGCACCTGCGCGGCCAGCTTCCAGCCGAGGTTGAAGGCGTCCAGCAGGCCCAGGTTCAGCCCGGGGCCGCCCATCGGCGGGTGCACGTGCGCGGCGTCGCCGAGCAGCAGGACGCGCCCCTGCCGGTAGCGCGCCGCGATCCGGCTGTCCCAGCCGGGATGCGTGCGCATGGTGTCCGGGCCCGCGGTCAGCGGCGGGCCGAGCGGCACGTCGGTGCCCAGCACCCGGGCCAGGCTGGCCCGCAGGTTGTCCAGGGACGCCTCCTCACCGTCGGGCTGATCCCATTCCCTCGTGATCAGCAGCGGATCCTGTCCGGGGAACGGCCCCCACGTCACCACGCCGCGCGGGGTACGCAGCGAGTCACGCGGCGCGAGGGCGGCGAGACCGGGCACGATCAGGCTCCCGTCCGCGCCGGTCATCTCCGGCGGCACGCTCACCCGCCCCCACCGCCACAGCGACCCGTCCCTGGCCACGACAGGAAAGCCGATGCCTAGGGTCTCGCGGACCGCGCTGCGGCTGCCGTCGGCACCGACCGCGTACGACGCCTCGACCGGGTTCTGCCCGCGGACGGCGACGGTCACCGACTCCTCATCCTGGGCCAGGCCGGTAACCTCCGCATCGCGGCGGACCTCGACGCCCAGCTCGGCGGCACGCTCGGCGAGCACCTGCTCGAGGCGGTGCTGTGGCACTATCAGCGAGTAGGCCGGCCGGTCCGGCAGGTCGTGCTGGTCGATCCGGAACGCGGCGAACGGGTGATCCGGCACCGGCTCGGGCGGTCCGCCGACGCCGGCGAGGCGCTCGTACAGGCCGCGCTGGTCCAGCATGGACACGGCCTGGCCGACCACGCCATTCGCGCGGAGCTGCGTGATCTCCCCCGCGGGTCGCTGCTCCAGCACAAGCGGCCGCACGCCGGCCAGGGCAAGCTCACAAGCGAGCATCAGGCCGTTCGGGCCGCCGCCGACGATCACGACATCAATCATGGTGAAATCCCTCTTCTCGCTTTAGTTGGACTCTCGCTCTCAGCGGCTGAAGTAGAAGCCTGCGCCGAGGTCGGCGAGCAGGGTCGGGTGGGCCGGCTCCCAGCCGAGCAGTTCGCGGGTCGCCTCGTTCGGCATCGTGACGTCGCCACTGATGAAGGGGAAGGCCCTGAAGTGCTCGGCGGCCTGCTGCGCCGGCATGCTGACGGCCTCGATGCCCAGGTGGCGGGCGACGGCCTCGGCGATGGTGCGGACCGGGACGCCGGCCTCGGTTGCGCCGGTGACCTGGGAGCCGGCCGGGGCCTTGTCCACCGCGAGCGCATAGACCCGGGCGACGTCGAGGGTGTGGCCCGCGGGCCAGGTGTTGGCGCCCTCGTCGACGTAGCCGGCGACGCCGGTCTGCCGGGCGATCCGGATGTACTGCGGGATGAACCCGGTGCGGTCGCGCTCGCTGTGCGTGACCATCGGGACCGCGACCAGAACGGTGCGCACGCCGCGTTCGGTGTACCCGCGGATGGCGAGCGCGACCTTGGCGCGGGGGTTGGGGTGTTTCGCGAGGTCCTCGACGCGGCCCAGGCCGATGCCGAGGAAGGCCTTGCCGGTGCCGGCGAGTTCGCCGCAGATCGCGTCGACGACCTCCACGTCCTGCGCGGCGACCTCGGCGAAGCGTCCGGCGGCGATGCCCTCGTGCTGGAAGCCGAGGTGGACGACCGCGTCGGCGTCGCGCGCGGCCTCGCGCAGTCTGTCGAGGTCGGTCAGGTTGCCGCGATGGACCTCGGCGCCCATCGCCTTGACTGTCGCGGCCGCCTCGTCGGACCGGGCGAGGCCGACCACCTCGTGGCCTGCGTGGATGAGCTCGGGAACAACGGCGGAGCCGATGTGGCCGCTGGCGCCTGTGACGAAGACGCGCATGGAGATCTCCTCAGGCAGGTGATGTAACTTGGTAACGTCACTTTAGCACAGCTGATGTGACTTGGTAACGTCACTCTGCGCAGTGATGTTACCAAGTCATGTCACCTAGAATCGCGGCATGGCTCGATGGGAACCGAACACGCGGGAACGGCTGATCCGCGCCGCGATCGAACTGTTCGCCGAGCAGGGGTATGAGGCGACGACGGTCAACGAGATCGCCGAGCGGGCCGGAGGGCTGACCAAGACCACGTTCTTCCGGCACTTCTCTGACAAGCGCGAGGTGCTGTTCGCCGGGCAGGAAATCCACGGCCGGATCGCGGCCGAGGCGATCGCCGAGACGGACGATGCGGCCACGCCGCTCGCGATGGTCGGCCGGGCGCTGGACGAACTCGCGGCATCGTTCGCGCAAGATCGCCGGGAAGTCGGGCGGCGGCTTCGGGCGGTCATCGCGAACAGCGCGGAACTGCAGGAGCGTTCCGCCTCCAAGCGGGCCGTGCTCCGCGAGTCGATGGCGCAGGCGCTTCGCGAGCGCGGCGTGTCACCGCTGGTCGCCGATCTGGCGGCCGAAGTAGGCGCGCGTGCGTTCTATGGCGCGCTCGAACGGTGGACGTCGTCGGCGGACCAGCGGACGCTCGCCGAGCACGCCCGAGAGGTATTCGGTGAATTGAAGGCGGCCATCTCCGTACTCGAATAGACCGGCGGACCACTGACTGAGACGCTCAGCGGCACTGGTTCCCGCACGAACTGACGCGCTGCCTGAACCTCAAGCGCAGCACGGTCAGCTGTCGCCTTGAGACGTGCCTCCGTGATCACGGAGACTTCGGCACTTGGAGGTGTGCCCAAGTTTCCGCGCCGACTGCCAAGACCCGATAGTGCGCTGGGCGCTGTCAATCAGGCGAGGCGGCCGCCGCCGTCCACGTGCAGGGTGGTGCCAGTCAGGAACGGGTTCGTCAGGGCAAGCAGCGCGGCGGCGGCGATGTCGGCGGGCTGGCCGATACGCCGTGCTGGGTTGCGTGCCGCGGTCTCCGCGAAGAAGCGGTCCTTGTCCTTGCCCATGGCGTCCCACGAACCGGAATCCACGATGCCGGGAGATAGCGCGTTGACCCGGAGCGGTGCGAGTTCGACGGCGAGCGCCTGGGCCAGGTATTCCGCGGCGCCGTTGATGGTGGCCATCACCGCCAGTCCCGGAGCGGGGCGGTGCGCCGCTACCCCAGAGAACAGCAGGATCGCGCCGTCAGGCCGCAGCCGCTTGGCGAAGTGCTTAGCCAGCAGGATCGGGCCGATGACCTTAGCGTCGAACGCCCTGGTCACCTCTTCGCGGTCGAGGCCGGTGACGGCACCGTTGGCGTGATCCGCCGCCATCGACACGAGGTAATCAAGCTCGCCCACCCACTCGGCCAGCGCGCGGATCGACTCCTCATCGCCCAGATCGGCGCGGGCGGCGCGCACCAAGGCTCCAGCCGCCGCCGCGCGGGTGGCGGCAGTTCCTTCGTCGCGGCTGGTGATCGTCACGTCAGCGCCGCCCGCGGCCGCGTCCATGGCGAGCCGCAGGCCGATGCCCGAGCTGCCGCCGACGATAAGCATCTTCTTGCCGTGCATCAAGGTCTCCACTTTTTCCTCCATTCATCGGTGCCGGTCAGGAGGGACAGCGCGGCAGGGCGTGCCGGTAATCCCGTCGCGATATGAATGTTTTCAGCAAAAGCCATAGGCTAATCGAATGGCAACTTTGCGCGGACTTCAATGCCTGATCAGCGTGCTGGACTGGGGGTCTGTCACGGAGGCCGCCGAGCGGCTGCACATGTCGCAGCCGGCGCTGTCCCATCAGCTCGCGGCGCTGGAGCGGGAAATTGGCACCCCTGTGGTCGAGCGCCTGCCGCGCGGGGTCCGGCCGACCGCCGCTGGGCGGGCGATCGCCGCCGACGCGCGGGCGGCGCTGGAGGCCGCCGACCGCGTCGTCGCGACCGGTCGGACCGTCGCCCGCGGCGCGGGCGGCCAGCTGCGCGTCGCGTGCGCCGAAAGCATGACCGCTGGCCTGCTAGCCCCGATGCTGCGCACGTGGCGGCGGCGCCACCCGGACGTGCATCTGGCGCTGACGGAACTGACCAGCGCGGACGCCCTCGCCGACACGGTCGCCTCCGGCCAGGCCGACATCGCCATCGGGCCGCGGCCATCCCGCTGGGACGGCCACCTCTTCGTGATCGGGCAGGAGGAGATCGTCGCGGTAACAACTCGCGACGATCCGCTCGCCGCCCATGGCGCTGTCACATTCGGCCAGGTCGCCGACCGCCCGGTCGTGCACTACCACCCCGACAACGGGCTGGCCGGCTGGCTCGATGAGATCGCCGCAAGCCGCGGCGTCACGCTAGTCGCCGCCACCCGCACGCGACAGGCCGCCACCGCCGCGCAGCTGGCTGCGGCGGGTCTCGGGGCCGCGCTCGTGCCGACCTCCGCCCTGCCCGGCTCCTATGACGGCGCAGCGCGGCGCCTGGACCCGCCGCTGGCCAGGGAAGTCGTCGGCCTCCTGGCGGTCGTGCCTACCGACCCGCTGGTGCGCGAGTTCGGGGCCAGGATGCGCCGGCACGGCATCCCGGTGCCCAGGCCCATCGCCGCGCAGCTCGACGGCAACATGGCGCGCTAGCCCTGCCACGGTCCCCGGGCCTGGCTGACGGCGACGGCGAGTGAGTGCGGACGCTGGTCTGGGACGGAGGCCGAAGCCGCCGCCCCAGACCCCCCCTCTTTCGGTGTGGTCAGCTGGCGAAGCGCGCGACCAGTAGGTTCGGGTCACTATGAGTGAAGTACGCAGCGCTGGTGACGTAGATGGTGTCGCCCTGTACCGCGACGTCGGTGGGATTGGACAACCCGTCCGCTGCGGTGAGCAGCACCTGAGGCTGGCTGCCGGCCTTGATGATCACAACCTGGCTAGCCGGGTTCAGCGCCGCAAGAATGGTGTCATCCTGTCCGAGGACGGTGAAATCGTCCACCTGGCCGGCCAGGCCAGTCGCCACGGTGCGGATAGGCCCGGCGCTTCCATCGGCGCGGATGGGGATCTCCACGATGGTGCCCTGGTCGGTGTTGCTCACCCAGATGGCGTGGTCATGGAGCGTGATGCCGTTGGCGCCGAAGACTGACGTCCGCTGCAGCGCTGGCCCCTGCGCCCAGATCGCTGGCGTGCCGCCCTCTGCGGGAACCCGCCACACGACGCCGAGCACCGAGTCGGCGATGTAAATATCGCCGTCTTGGTCATCCAGCACCATCTTGTGCGGAAACGAATCAGCGGGCAGCTGAGCGATCTGTACCGGGGCAGAGCCGGCCCGCAGCCGCCAGACCCCGGTATCGGCGTTTCCTGTGCAGTCGACCGCGTAGACCGTGCCGTCGCTGGCGCGGGCGATGCCGAGGCTGACCGGAGCCGCGATCACCGGGCAGTTGCCGGTCTTGGGCAGCTGGCCCAGAATGCGCGTGTCACCGCTGCGTGCCACCGAGGCCACCTCGTCGGCGTAGGCGAACGAGACATCCACTGCCCCGTCCGGCGCCAGCGCGAAGTCCTCGGGTGTCTGCCCGGCGGCCAGGTTGAAGCGGGCCACGATGTGCGGATCGCTGGCCGGCGCGGTGGCCGCTTTCGCTGCACCGCCCAGCGCGACTAGCGCCATTGCCGCAGCTGCGGTGAGAATTGCCGTTTTTCGGAATTGACCTATCATCCACTGCCTCTCTCAGAAACTGTCGAGGCCGCTCCGGTCCCGGTCCGGGCTGGCCAGGGACTCTGGGCCTCGTCCGTAGGCTCGCTGACCTGCGGGCACTCAGGGCAGGGGCCGGCCCACCCCTTCTGCGCGCTGCGGCCGCCGGGGTGGAATCACCCACGCGGCCGGGATTTGGAGAGCGACTGCCATCCGGGCCAAACTGATCCTGGGGTGGAATGGCGTGACGATGCTGAGCCTGGCCTGAGGCGGGCTCGCGGCGCAGGAATGGCGTGGACGCGGTGGGTCAATCTGAGGCTGGTTCGGTGACGGGCGGCATGCACGGGTTCCCGCCGAGCCTGACCACCTTCGTGGGACGCGGTCGGGCGGTCGCCGAGGTGGCGCGGCTCCTGGGGAAGTACCGGCTGGTGACGATCACCGGAACCGGAGGTTCCGGCAAGACCCGGCTCGCTGCCCAGGTGGCTCGGCAGGTGATCGGCCGGCATGTCGATGGGGTGTGGCTGGCGGAGCTGGCAGCAGTGTCGGACCCGGCGCAGGTGCCGGGGGCAGTGGCGACGGCGCTCGGGGTGCGCGAGCAGCCGGCGGAAGGGGCGCCGCAGGCACTGGCGCGGGTGCTGGCCCAGCGTCAGTTGCTGGTGGTACTCGATAACTGCGAGCACGTGATCGGCGCGGCGGCGGAGCTGTGCGCGTTGTTGCTGTCGGCCTGTGACGACGTGCAGGTTCTGGCTACCAGCCGGGAGCCGCTACGGGTGGCCGGGGAGGCCCGATACCGGCTCGGGCCGCTGAGCCTGCCGGGGCCGGATGACCCCTTCGGCGCTGGCTCGGAAGCGGTTGCGCTGTTCGCGGACCGGGCGATGCGTGCTGATCCCGGGCTGACGCTGGACGGGGAGGCCGCGCCGGCCGTGGCGCAGCTGGTGCGGCGGCTCGACGGGATGCCGCTGGCGATCGAGCTTGCGGCGGCGCAGGTGGATGCTCTGGGCATGGCCCAGCTGTCGGAGTGCCTCGACGACCGGTTCGCGCTGCTGACTGCGGCAGACCGGCTGGCACCGGGCCGGCATCGGTCACTGGCCGCGACGGTGGCCTGGAGCTACCACCTGCTCGAGGAGCGTGAGCGGCTCGTGTTCCGGGCGGTGTCAGTGTTCCCGGGACCGTTCACGCTGGCGGCGGCCGAGGCGGTGGCCGGGCCGGACGCCGGGACGGCGGTGCTCCGCCTGGTGGACTGCTCGCTAGCGGCGCCGCCGCGGGCGGATCTCGATGGCCGGTCGCGCTATCTGCTGCTGGAGACGCTGCGCGCGTACGGACGCCGGATGCTGGCCGAGGTCGGCGAGCAGAAGCAGACGGAGGCCGTGCTGGCCGGATACGTGCTGCGCGTGGCCGAAGAGGCAGCGGCGGGACTGGAGACCGGTACCGGGGAAGTGGCTGCGGGGCGGTGGCTGGACGCTGAGAGCACCACCATGCGGCAGGCGCTGGTCTGGGCACTCGAACATGATCATCCGGTCGCCATCCGGCTGGCTGTCGCGCTCGCGCCGTGGTGGTACCTCAAAGGCAAGTCCACGGACGGGTATCCGCTGCTGCGCCAGGCCGCCGCCCACGCCGCGCCGGGCGGCGACGAGTGGTACACCGCGCACTACTGGCTCGGCCGGATGGCCATGTTCCAGGCGGACCTGCCCGCGGCACTGGAGCACTTCAGCACCGTCGTCGGTGCCGCCGCGGGCGGGGCGCCGTCCCCCGTGCTGGCGGACTGCCTCTGCGGTCGGTCGATGACACTGACGAACCTGGGCCGGATCCCCGAGGCGATCGAGGATGGCGGCCGTGCGCTGGCGCTAGCCAGAGCGTCCGGCTACCCGGGTGGGGAGATCAGGGCCCTGGTAGGGCTGAACTACGCGGCGCGTCAGGCCGGCGACATCGACGGCGCCCTGCAAACGGCCGAGCAAGCCCAGCAGGTCCGCGCCGACCTGCCCGCCTGGCAAGAGCGGGGACGAAGCAACATCGTGATGAAGACTCTCATCCAGGCCAGGGATACCGATGCCGCCGAGCGCCGCTGCGCCGCCGAGCTGGCCCGCGCTCGCGAGGGCGAGGACCTGCACTACCTGGCCATCGTCCTGAGCAACGTACTGACGCTCGACCTGCTGGCAGACCGCATCGAGGACGCTACAGCGCACCTGCGGGAAGGGCTTCAGCTCGCGACGTACACCGGCGCCCGAAGTGAATTGCTCAACTGCCTGGACTGGTCAGCGCATCTGTGCGCTGCCACTGCGCGACCTGCCGATACCGTGACGATCTTGGCGGCGCGCAGGTCGATCGCGTCGGCTATGGGATTCGGCGATCCGGCTCCGGACGCCGCCCGCCGGGACGAGCTCCTGCGTCAGGTGCGGCTCGAGCTCGGGGAAGCCCGGGTGCAGGCGGCGGAGGAGCGCGGCCAGGCGATGAGCCTGCCGACGGCCGTCGAGTACGTGCTGATGCTCACCGCCGAGAGCCCGCAGCCCACCGTCCCGACGGTGCTGGCCGGGCTCAGCCCGCGGGAGCGGGAGCTGGTGACGCTGGTCGCGCGCGGCCGCACCGACGCCCAGATCGCGGCCGAACTCTTCATCAGCCCGCGCACTGTCAGCTCGCACCTGGACCGGATCAGGGACAAGACCGGCGCCCGCCGCCGCGCGGACCTGACCCGGCTAGCCCTGACCGGCGGACTCGTCTAGCCGCGACGTCGCCGCGGGCATGGGCACCGCTGGATCGATGAGACACCAGGACGCGTAGTTCATCTCGCGTATGGTCATTCGAAGCTCGTACCACCAGCATCGAAGCCGTTCGCTCAGGGTCCAGGAAACCAGCTCTGCCAGCTGGCGTTCCGGGATGCGGCTGTCCATGATCTCGTCCTGTCTGCTCGGAACGTTGCCGGCTCCACCGGCCTCCCGCACCAGGCTTCCCGATGCGGCCGTGCCTTGGCAGGGGTCGGTCCACCCCTCGTGCCGACGGTCTGTCCGCAGGCCTGTGGGTGTTTCTTAGCAACCGCCAGCGGCTCCGAAAGGGGTGCGGCGACCCCTGCCCGTGACCTCACCGCGTGGTCCAGGCTGATTCGACAGGAGCCGGAACGCCCGGCTAACTCGGAAGTCAGGAACAGCCATGCCCACCCCGTTTGGGATGCTCTATGACATCGTCCGCGAGCGACATCGCGAAATCCAGGCTTCAGCCGGCCGGCGACTCCCCCGGGAGATCGAACAGCCCGCCCGCACCCGAGGCAGCCTGCGGTGCCTTTGGTATGACGACCGGCTGGCCGACACACTGGCTTCAGTAGACGAGTTCCTGCAAACGCCTGCTGCCATCGCCGCCCTAGCGGAGTTCTGCCGGAGCCGCCTGGACAGCCGCGCACCGGTGGCCCAGGTCCGGGACCTCGTTGACGCGGTCGGCGCTATCGCTGACAGTGTGCGCACGGGGTGAGCTGCGCTGGCTAACAGATCACGTCCGTACCACGAGATGCGGAGCTACCGATCCGCTCTCCGGATAGTCATCGGGCAGCTGCGCCAACCGAGCAGGTTTGGAGAAGCCGCCGCTGAAGCGACTCCCTAGCATGAGAGTAAGTCCACATCAGCACTCTCGGAGGGGAGTAGCCACGCGATGACCGACACGCGAAAGTCCGCCAAGACCGCCACGGCGCCTAAGAAAGCGACCGAGAAATTCTCGGCTGAGGAACGTGCCGCGATGAAGGCGCGCGCCGCGGAGCTGCGCACCCAGGGCAAGAAGGCTGACGACCTCCAGGCCGTCCTCGACGCGATCGCACAGATGGCGCCGGAGGATCGTGCGGTCGCCGAGCGCGTTCACGCGACGGTGAGCGCCGCGGCCCCGAAATTGTCGCCGAGGACCTGGTACGGGATGCCCGCCTACGCCAACGCGGAAGGCAAGATCGTCGTGTGCTTCAAGAACTCGGGCAAGTTCAACACCCGGTACTCGACGCTGGAGTTCCAGGACGCTGCGAGCCTCGATGACGGTGACGTGTGGCCTGTCTCGTTCGCGCTGCCGATGTGGACCCCTGCGGTAGAGAAGAAGGTTGCCGCACTGATGAAGGCCGCGGTTTCCGGCTGAGGGCGACAAGCCGGCCGGAGCGCCGCCCTTCGGCTGCCCCGGTCACTGGCGCGGACGGGGCACCACAGACCGCGGCTAAGCTGAGTGTGACAGCGAGGAGCACGGGGGGTGCTCATGATGTCGGGGCACAGCTTTCCAGCCGACGGCAACGACCGGGGGATGTTGCGGGCGGCTGATGCGGATCGCGATCGCGTCGCGGAAGTCCTCAACAAGGCCTTCGTCGAAGGCCGGCTGTCGAAGGACGAGTACGACACCCGCCTGCAGGATGCCCTTTCCGCTCGTACTTACGCTGACCTGGACCGGATCGTGACCGATCTGCCTGCCCCGATGGTCAGCGGCGGGCCCCCGGCCGTCTTGGACCCGGCGGCGAGGACCAACGGGCTCGCCATTGCCAGCCTCGCCTGCGGGGTGGGGCAGCTCGTGGCCTTTCCCCTGACGACCATCCCGGCGATCGTACTGGGCCACGCGGCCCGGCGGCAGATCAGGCGCACTGGCGAGCAGGGCGCGGGCCTCGCGCTCGCCGGCCTGGCCCTGGGCTGGGCGGCGCTCATCCTGGGCATCCTCATGGCCGCCGTCGTCGTGGCTGCAGTCACCCACGCGCACGGTGGCACAGTGCTGCACGGCTGAGCAACCGGCTGCCCCGCCCCGGCCTTGATGCGCGCCGACTCAGGTCGTGCTGGCTTCGCCGCCGCGGTCGGCGTAGGACCAGTCCAGCGCGACCGCGGCAGTCCAGGACTGCTGCACCGACCCGAGCTGCGCCCCGGTAAACGGGTCGAAGTACTCGCCGAAGTCGCCGGCCGTCGCGATCTGGTCGAGCGAATCACGACGCATCTCCTCTGCGCGGCGGGCGCAGCCGAGCAGGCTCAGCGAGCGCCACAGCAGCCAGCTGATGACCGGCCAGACTGGGCCCCGCCAGTAGTTGTGCGGCTCGAACACGGGCTCGGCAGGGCTCGTGCTCGGCAGCAGGCACCAGCGGAACCGCGGATTGCCGCAGAAGTCAGCGGAGTCGAGCAGCCGCAGCTGGGCATCCCGCTCGCTCGTATCGGTCGTCGCGGCAAAAAGCGGGGCGAAGCTCGCGAACGTCCGCAGCCGGATCTGCTCTCCGGTGCGGACGTCGTAGTCAAGGCAGAGACCAGATGCCGCGTCGAAGCAACTCGCCAGCCCCGACCGGCCGCGGTCCAGCCAGCTGGCTAGCTGCGCCCGGTCGCTGTCGCGAGCGCCAGCGACGTCGGCTAGGCCGAGCAGCGCGGCGTTCGCGGCGACCAGGACAGCGCTGAAGAACACGTCCTTGATCAGGAACGGGTAGTCGCGGTAGATCGCCGCGTCGTCGTACTTGCACTTCCGCAGCAACTCGACCAGCCACAGGTAGCGGTCGTAATCCCAGTCGGTGGGCCGCTGCGACGGGTCGCCCACCTCGCCGGTATCGAGCCGGGTGTAAGGGCCGGGCTCGGCTACCTCGATGCGCGCCAGCGCGTTGTCCCAGCGCGGCGAGTTGTCCGTGCCCTCCCAGGGGTGGTACGCGGTGACCAGGCCGCAGGCCTCGGGATCGCGCTCGGTGGCAAGGTAGTGATGCCACGCGACCAGCCGCGGGTAGAGCGCCTGCAGCCGGGCGCGGATCTCCGGCCGCAGCTCATCCGGGGTCAGCTGCCAGATTCGCTCGGCGGCCAGGGCGTGTACCGGGGGCTGGCAGATGCCGGTCGTCTGGATCGGCGGTGCCGCTGGTGAGATGGCACAGTCCCACCACTCGGGTCCCGGAAAGTACGGCTTGTCCGGTCCGGCCCGGAACACGATGTGCGGCACCATGCCCGTCGACCACTGGGCCGCGAACAGCTGCTCGAGCTCCGTCATGGCCCGGCGGACGTCCAGGTGCGCCCAGCCGATGGCGATGAAGGCGCTGTCCCAGCTCCACTGGTGCGGGTACAGGTGCGGCGCCGCCCTTGTCCAGGTGCCTGCGTCGTTGCCGTGCAGCACTGCGGCTGCCGCGCCGCGCAGCGCGGCGCGAGGGTCGGCGGTCACGGTCACGGCGGGTCTCCCTTGGCCGCTCGGGGCTGGCTATCAGAAGGCCACGATCGTGGCGGTGCAGCGCCCTGTTCCTGATCAGGCAAAGTCAAAAGCTAATGCTAGGGGAACGGGGCCGCCCGCTATCGCGGCCCTGATGAGTTCGCGGCACGCACTCGCTCGTCAGTGCGTCGCGATGCTCAGCGCCGTTACTTCATGCAGACGCAGAACCGGTCCTGGAGCTCGTCCAGGGCCTCGAGACGGCCCGCTTCGAAGGCCTCGTCCCACAGACTCGCCACGGCGAGCCGGATTGTGTCGTCGTCGCGCCCGCACCGCGAGACCACCCGCTGCACTGCCTCTTCCCTGCGCCGGTCGCTCACCGTCATCACCCCTGGCCAGTACGGACTCTGCAGTCTGCCCACTGTCGCACGAGACCCGTCCCGGCAGCAGGGCCGGGCGACCGCCACGGCCGGGACCTCAGTCCCGCGTTGCGTGCGCGTGTGGCCGAGCAGCGGAGTTCTGTGGGACCCTCGAAGTCCACGTGAAGCCGGAGCGGGCTTGCTGGGGTGGGGGCGGTAGTGGTTCGCGTGCAGGCTCACCTGCCGGTCGACCGGCCTGCCGTCGGCCGCGACAGTGAACTGCAGGCCGTCGACGCGCTTCTGCACGTCTCCGGGGCGGTGCGCTGCCTGGTGCTTGCCGGAGACCCGGGCATCGGGAAGACAACCGTATGGGAGGCCGGGTGCAGCCTCGCCCGCGAGCGTGAATTCCGGGTCCTGACCGCGCGGCCCAGTGAGGCGGAAACGGGACTCCTGTTCGCCGGGCTCGCCGATCTCATGGAGAACGTGCCGCCCGAAGCAGTAGCCGCGGTGCCGGCGCCGCAACGGCGGGCACTGGATGTAGCGACCTGCCGGGCGGATCCCGACGAGCGGGCGCCAGAGCCGCTTGCAACCTCGGCGGGACTCTTGAGCCTGCTCAGCGCTACTGCATCGGACGCTCCGCTGCTCGTCGCGATCGACGATGCCCAGTGGGTCGACCGGGCATCGGCAGAGGCACTCCGGTTCGCGGCACGCCGGCTCGTCCATCGCTCCGCCGGGCCGATCCGGTTTCTGCTTTGCCGCCGGCCCGGCCGCACCGAGCTCGAGGAGGTGTTCCGGGCGGCGGGCGCGCTCGAAGTCCGGACGCTGAGCCCGCTGAGCATCGGTGCCGTCCGGTGGCTGCTGGTGCGGCAGCTGGGCACCTTGCCGCCGCGACGGGTGCTGCGCCAGATCTACGACGCGGCCCAGGGCAACCCGCTGTTCGCGCTCGAGCTCGCGCGCCTCGTGCTGGAACGCGGCCTCCCCGAGCCGGGAGCCGAGCTGCCGATTCCGGCCTCGGCCGAGGACATCTTCGGCCCGCGGGTCAGCGCGCTACCCAGCCCGCTGCGCTCGGCCGTGCTCGCGACGGCGCTCAGCGCCAGCATCACGCGGCCCGAGCTCGCCCGCGTGGTCAGCCCGCAGGTCGTCGACGAGGCCGTATCCGGCGGCCTCCTCGTGGCCGAGCGCGCGGGCGTCCGGCTGTCGCACCCGCTCCTGGGCGCCGCGGCCCGGCAGCTGTCCACTGCGGCCGAGCGCCGTGAGCTGCACGCATCCATTGCCATGGCAGTCGCCGACCCGGTGTTGCAAGCCCGGCACCGGGCCGAGGCCTCGGCGGGTCCCGACCCTGCTCTTGCCAGCACGCTAGCCGCGGCATCCACGGCCGCGCTAGCCCGCGGCGCAGCCGCAGACGCCGAGCAGCTGGCCGCCACCGCCCTGCGGCTCACGCCGCCAGACTCGCCTGATTACCCAGCAAGGCTGCTCTCGCTGGCAGGCTGCTACCTCGGCATGGGGGACCTCGTCCGGGCCGCGGAGCTGCTCGGCCCGCGGCTCCCGGACCTGCCCGCCGGCCCGATCCGGGCCCGCGCCCACGTCATGCTGGGCGAGGCATCCGTCGTCAGGGACGAGCTCGGACAGCTGGAGCAGGCGCTGGCAGAAGCCAGCGAGGATGCCGAGCTGCGCGCCTACGCCCTGGCGCGCCAGGCGCAGGTGCTGGCGGTGAGCCTGGTCGAGCACGTTGACACGGCCGAGACGGCCGCGGGGGCAGCGGTACGGATGGCTGCCGGGGCGGGTCCCGAGCTGCGCCTGCGGACGTTGTCAGCACTGGCGTGGGCCCGGATACTGCGCGGACACGAGATCGAGGACCTGCGCCGGGCAGCACCGGCGCTGCCAGATCGGGTGAGCGTGCACGGAGCCTCCCTGGAGCATCCGGTCGCGGTGCGGCTGGCCTTCCGCGGCGAGATGGCCGGCGCTCGCACGCTGCTCGAGCGGCTCCGGAACCTCACCGACGAGTTCGGCGATGCCCGCGGGAACCTGGCCGCCACGATCCAGCTGTGCGAGCTAGAACTTCGAGCCGGAGACGTCCAGCGAGCAGGCATCCTGCTCGGTGACCTGGAGGAGTGGTCCGCCCTCGAGGAGATGCGCACGGTCTGTTCCAGGCTGCATGCGATGCTGGCCGCCGTCGCGGGGCTTCCCGACGAGGCGATCCGGTACGCCGCGGCTCCCCGCGCAGGCGAGTCTGCCGGGCTTCGCTGGGAATGGCTCGAGTCAACCCGCGCGGCCGGGATTGCAGCTCTCCTCCAGGGAGAGCCGCAGCACGCGGCTGAGCTGCTCGCTGCGGTCTGGGCGCATACCGAGCGCGAGCGGGTAGAGGAACCCGGCGCGTTCCCGGTCGCGGGAGACCTGGCAGAAGCGCTGGTGCAAGCGGGCGAGCACGAGCGCGCCGAGGCAGTGACCGCCCGGCTGAGCCTGCTCGCCACGCGTCAGCACCACCCGTGGGGAAGCGTCACGGCAGCGCGGTGCCGCGCTGTCATTCGGCTCGCAGGCGACTACGACCAGCAGGCAGCGGATGAGCTAGCGGACGCCGCGGCCGGCTACGAGCACCTTGGCTTGCGGTTCGACCAGGCCCGTGCCCTGCTCGTGCTCGGACACGAGCAGCGCCGGGCAAATAAGCGCGGCGCCGCCCGCGAGACGCTCGCGCGAGCTCAGCATGTCTTCGACGTGCTCGGCTGTTCTGGCTGGTCAGCGCGCGTCGCGGAGGAACTCGGCCGGGTCAGCGGCCGGCGCGCCGCCGACGACGAACTGACGGCCAGCGAGCTGCGGGTTGTCGAGCTTGCCGCCCGGGGCCTGTCGAACAAGGAGATCGCGGCCCGCCTGCACGTGACCGTGTACACCGTGGAGGCCCACCTGTCCCACGCCTACGCCAAGCTGGGCGTGCGGTCGCGCGCCCAGCTCGCGGCCCGGCTGGCTGTGCCTGACTAGCGGCGACTCGCGGTCATAGTTTCCAGTTTTCCGGAATAGTCGCCATGCGCCGCCAGGCTCTAACGTCGTCGCGTGCCTGAGTTCCTCGCCGAGGCCTACCTGTCGCGGTCGGCCGTGGCGGCCGGATGGTCAGCAGCTACCGAGGTCGCTCGGGCGGCCGGACAGCTCACCGGAGGGGGGCGAGCTGTCCGGCTCACCCGCTGCATCTACATCCCGCAGGACGAGACCAGCCTGTACCTGTTCACGGCCGAGTCCGCCGAGGCGGTCCGCCTGGCGGCCGCGAGTTGCGGGCTGACGTTCGAGCGAGTGGTGGAGGCGCTGTCCGACTGGCAGCTAGCCGGGGACTTAGCGAGCGGGCTCCAGTGCCGGGCTGGAGGGATGGGTGACCGCGAGCCGGGCTCGGGCGCCCTCCAGCAAGGACGGCGACGCGCTCAGGCTGGTCAGCGCGGTCAGGAAGTCCTGGCCGCTGATCCGCAGCACCCGGCAGTCCGACGCTGCGGTGACGGTCGCCGTCCGCGGCACCCCGGCGATCAGTCCGATCTCGCCGACATAGCTGACCGGCTCGAGGGTCCGCAGGAAGACAGAGCGCAGCCGGTTCTCGCCGACAGCGGAGACATCGAGCCGGCCATCGGTAAGCACGTAAAAGGCGTCGGCCTCGTCACCCTCAGCGATGAGCACGGTGCCTGCTGGCAACGCGGCTTCGTCGGCTGACTCGGCAAGGCTTTCCAGGCTCGCCTCGGAGGCAGTAACGAACAGATCGAGGCGCCTCAGGATCGCGACGCGCGGCGCGACCAGCACGGCGTTGGCCGCGGCGACCCGGTCGGCGCGCAGCAGCGCGGGCAAACCCAGCAGGCACAGCGCCGGGATGCCGGCACCGTATACGAGCATCGTCGGATGCAGCCCGGTGCGCAGCAGGACCGGCGTGACCAGCGCGCCCAGCGAGATCGCCGCGAGGACGAGGGCAAAGAAGGCGCCAAAGACCCGGGCAACCATGTCAGCGGGCGCCGAGCGCTGCAGGGCGGTGATCGCGAGGGTATCGACGACCAGCGTGCCCGCGCCCCGAACGATCTGGAGAACGAACCCGACGACGGGCTGATGGACCACCACGAGGAGCGCGGTCGGCAGGCAGAACACCGCCATGCCGCCGAGGATCGCCCCGGCGAGGCGAGTCCGCGCCGCGAGGCGGTTGACGACGGCCGCGCCCGCGACACCGCCGACGCCGAGCCCTGCGAGCAGGTATCCGTACCCGGACGTCCCGGTGTGCAGCTGCAGCCGCGAGATCGGCACGAACAGCACCGTGTCGGTGCCGTAGACGAAACTCGCCAGCACGCTGAAAGCGACGAAGGTCGCGACGGCGGCCGACGAAGCGAGCGTGCGGAACCCGTCGGCCACCTGCCGGAGCGGTCCGGCGGAGCCGCCCCGGGTGACATCACCCGGCCGGCTGCGCGCCGACATCGCGTGCAGCATGATCGCTGCGACGGCGAAGCTCAGCGCGTTGATTCCGATGGCCAGTGCAGGTCCGCCCACCAGCAGCAAGCCGGCGCCTATCGCTGGTCCCGCCACTACCACGACGTTGTCGACGGTCGCGTTGAGCGCATTCGCGGCGGCCAGGTCCTCCGCACCGACGACCTGCGGTATGAGTGCCGCGACAGCGGGCTGGTAGCACGTGGTCACGAGTCCGGTGAGACCCGTCAGCACGAGTGCGAGCACGACCGGCGCGGCCTGCCACGCGACGACCGCCAGGCCAGCCTGGAGGAGCAGCGCGAGAACGTTGAGCCAGATCATCAGGCGGACCCGCTCGAACCGCTCCGCGATCACCCCGCCGTACGGGCTGAACACCAGCGACGGCAGGAACCGGCACAGCGCGCCCGCCGCGACCCACTCGGTCGAGTGCGTCCGGTCGTAGATCATCACCGCCAGCGCGGTGTTGAACGCCCAGGATCCGGTATCCGAGACGAGCTGGCTGCCGAGCAGCCAGCGCAGGTCGGCTGAGCGCAACGCCGACCGGTAGCCGGCCTGCCTGCCCGCTGCTTTCCCCATCCGATTCTCCTCGCGCCGCGAGCGAGCTTAGAACCGAGAGGGAACGGGCAGCAGTGCTGGAACCACCCATTTCTGGCTGGCGGATGCCTATCTTGGCGGGCGCGGCCACCTATGTTGGCCGCGCCCCCACGGGACGGCCGTGCCGCCGACCGCTTCGCCCCGGTACGATCCGCCAACCGGCATCCGAGCAACGAGGCGAGCGGGTGGAACTGTTCTTCTGCGGCGTCCGGGGCTCGACGCCGGCGCCTGGCGCCGCCTACGTGCGTTACGGCGGCCACACGTCCTGCGTGGCGCTGGCGCATGACGGCGCCGCTCCCAGCCTTGTCCTGGACGGGGGAACGGGCCTGGCGAATCTGGACCGCGTGCTCGGGGCGGAACCGTTCGACGGCACGATCCTGCTCGGTCACCTGCACTGGGATCACACCCACGGACTGCCGTTCTTCGCAGCTGGCGGCCGACCGGGCCATCGGGTACGGATCCTGATGCCCGGCCAGGGTGCCGACGCCGAGCGCGTGCTGGCCCGGGCGTTCTCGCCGCCGCACTTCCCGGTCGAGCCCCGCGCCCTCGGCGCAGGCTGGACGTTCGATTCTGTCGGGGAAGGCGAGCACGAGATCGAGGGCTTCTCAGTCCTCGCCAGGGAGATCCCGCATAAGGGCGGACGCACGTTCGGTTTCCGGGTGGGTGACGGGACTGGCTCGATCGCCTACCTGTCCGACCACCATCCGCTCGCGCTCGGGCCGGGTCCGGCCGGCCTCGGCGAGCTGCATGACGGGGCTATGGAGCTTGCCGCGGGCGTGGACCTGCTGATCCACGACGCCCAGTACACCGCCGAGGAACTACCCAGGCTGGCCTACCTCGGACACTCATGCCCCGAGTACGCGCTGGCCCTGGCCGAGGCGGCCGGTGCCCGCCAGGCCTGCCTCTTCCACCACGCGCCCTTGCGCACCGACCCCGAGATCGACGAGCTAGCCGGCCGCGTCCGCGGCGGCCACGTTCCCGTCCTTGTTGCCGCGGAAGGCCTGACGTTCCGCCTCGCCGCCCAATATGGGTAGCCGCGACGGCCAATATAGGCAGCGGCACGGATCCGCTGGCGGTCGCTTCGTCCCTACCATGTCGCTGGTCAGTTGTCCTGACGCGGGAGGGGAGCGCCATGGTCAAGGCACGAGTCGGTATCGGGGCGACAGCCGTCGCAGTGGCCGCAGCCGGTCTGCTAGTCGCTGGCGTCGTGGTGGCGGCGACGGCGGGCGCTGCGACGGTCTGCAGCCCCGGCACCGACTGCTACCAGGTGGCGGTCGGCCAGGCTAGCGTGCCAGCCGGCGCGAGCCAGGCGTTCGCCATCACCGTGACCAACGAGAGCAGCCGCGACACCCTGGGCTCGGTCCAGGTAACTGCGCCGACCGGCTTTGTCATCACCGGCACGTCGGGTGGCAGCGCGTCGTATACCGCCGGATCAGCGCTGTTCGGCAATCTCGGTCTGCGTGACGGCCAGTCAGCGACGCTGACCATCGACGCGACAGCTCCGTGCACCGGCGCCGGGACAACATGGACCATCCAGCCGGGCGAGTCGAGCCAGTTCACTGGTACGAACGGAGATGATGACGGTGATGCCGCCCAGGACTTCCAGGCGAGCACCCTGCCAGTGACGGTAGCCGGGAGCTGCTCGCTCGCATTCGTGACCGAGCCGAGCGACTCTGCGGTCGGTGCCCCGATCATGAGTCTGGCCGGCTCCGGTGGCAGCCCGGTCTCGGTCGAGGTGCTCGCCGCTGGCGGAACAGAGCTGGCAACCACCTCCTCCGCTCCGATCAGCGTGACCATCGGAACGAACCCGAACCCGTCGACGGCGACGCTGTCGGGGCCGACTAGCACGGGAACGGTTACCGTCTCCGCCAGTGGAGGCGTGGCCAGCTTCCCTGGTATATCGATCAACCAGGCCGGCACTGATTACACGCTGTCCGCGTCGAGCCTGGCCACCACCTCGGTTGCGGCTACCTCGACCGAGTTCAGCATCTACGGCGAGGTGCAGCCCTGCGCTGGCGGTGGCGCATCGTGCTCGGCTACGGCCACCAACGCGACAACGACAGGGACTGTCACGACGACCTCGGCTCCGGCCGGCGACTTCCTCGGAGTCGGACTCGGCGGGGTCAGCCTGAGCTGCGCGTCGTCGTACCAGCCGCTATCGGATCCGCTCAGCTTTGACGTCCTGAGCGCGTCGGGCGTGCCGGACTCCAGCGCGCTGTTCACCACGACGCTCCAGGTCGCCAAGTCGGTGGTCCAGTCATCCGGCCACACAGGCGCCTCGAGCTGGCAGATCTGCTACGCCTCGCTCCAGCCATTCACAGCGCAGGCCGGTACCAGCGGGACCACGACAATCGGCGGCGCGACTTACTACACCGGGCTGCTTGCGGACTGCTCGAGCAGCCAGCCGGCGCCCTGCGTGGAGTCCAGGAACAAGACCGGCGCCGGAGTCGAAGTCGTAACGTTCCTGGCCGTCGGAGACCCGGTAGCGCGGATGTGACCGAGCCAATGTCGCTCTGCCCTGAGTGCGAGCAGGAGAACCCCGAGCGGTTCCGGCTGTGCGGCTACTGCGGTGCCGCGCTTGCAAAGCTCGGCACCGCAGCCGAGCTGCGCAAGACGGTCACCATCATCTTCTGCGATCTCAAGGGCTCGACCAGCCTGGGCGAGCAGCTGGACAGCGAGGCGCTGCGCGAGGTGCTCGGCGTCTACTTCTCGGCCATGCGGCAGGTGATCGAGCGGCACGGGGGGACAATCGAGAAGTACATCGGTGACGCCATCATGGCCGTGTTCGGCATGCCGACGCTGCACGAGGACGACGCACTGCGCGCCGTCCGTGCTGCGTTCGAGATGGGCAGGGCGCTCAAGACCGTGAACGTGCGGCTGCAGGCGACCTGGGGCGTGACGCTGGAGAACCGTACTGGCGTCAACACCGGCCAGGTCGTCGCGGGCGACACGGCGACCCGGCAGCGGCTGGCCACGGGGGACGCCGTCAACGTGGCCGCCCGGCTGGAGCAGGCGGCGCCGGCCGGCCAGGTTCTGATCGGCGAGACGACGTTCGGCCTGGTGCGGGACGCCGTGTCCGTCGAGCCAGTGGAGCCACTGGAGCTGAAGGGCAAGTCGGAACGCGTTCCCGCCTACCGGCTCACCGGCGTCGAGAGCGGCGAGGCCGTCCGGCGACGCCACGACCTGCCGGTCGTTGGCCGGGAAGCCGAGCTGACCGCGCTGCTGGACGCCTTCGACCGTGGCCCTGGCCAGTCGGAGTGCGCCGCGGTGACGCTGCTGGGCCAGGCCGGGCTCGGGAAGACGCGGCTGATGGACGAGTTCGTCCGCCGGGTGGGTGGCCGGGCGGACATCGTACGGGGCAGGTGCCTGTCCTACGGCGAGGGCATCACGTTCTGGCCCCTGGCCGAGGCACTCCGCCAGGCAGCCGGAATCCTTCCCGACGACCGGGAGGACGAGGCGCGTGCCAGGCTCTTCTCGCTGGCCGGCCCGCAGCGCGAGGACGCTGCGGCGCGGGTCGGATCGCTCATCGGCCTGACGTCCGGCAGTTACGGCAAGGATGAGCTGCTCTGGAGTGTCCGGGCGCTGTTCGCGGCGATGGCTGCCCGGCGTCCGCTCGTCGTCGTCTTCGACGACGTGCACTGGGCGGAGCAACTGTTCCTCGACCTCATCGAGCACGTGGCCGATACGTCAGCGGGCGTGCCGCTGCTGCTCGTCTGCGCCGCCCGCCCGGAGTTGCTCGACGAGCGGGGTGAGTTTCTCGCGGGCCGCGGTAACGCCAGCCGGCTGGAGCTCGCCGAGCTGGGCCGGGCAGACGCCGCAGCGGTCATCGGCGGCCTGGCCGGCGGCCTGCAGCTGCCGGCCAGCCTGGAGAACCGGATCCTTGCTGCCGCCGGGGGGAACCCGCTGTTCGTCGAGCAGGTGGTCGCCGCCCTGATCGACGGCGGGACGATCTACGAGTCCGGCCGGGGCTGGGAAATCGGCGGCAGCTACGAGGACGTGACCGTGCCGCCAAGCGTCTCATCCGTGCTCGCGTCCCGCCTGGACGGGCTTCCGGCACTGGAGCGGGCGGTGCTCGAGCGAGCGGCCGTGATAGGCCTGGACTTCCAGCCGGCCGCCGTCGATGCCCTGGCCGCGGACGCCGAGACGGCCGCCGACCTCGGGCCGGCCTTGTCATCGCTCTGCGGCAAGCGCCTGATCAGGGAGGCAGGCGCGGAAGCTGACGACGACCAGTACCAGTTCACTAACCAGCTGGTTCGCGACGCGGCCTACGATCGCGTCCTGAAGCGGTCGCGCGCTCGGATGCACGAACGGTTCGCCGACTGGCTGCTGCGCACGTCCGGTGACCGCGTGGCGGAGCTCGAGGAGATCATCGGCTATCACCTGGAGCAGTCGTTCCGGAACCGGGCAGCGCTCGGTCCCGTCGACGAGCAGGCGCGCTCGGTCGGGGACCGCGCCGCCCGGCATCTCGGCATCGCGGGCGGCAAGGCGGTCGGGCATGGTGACATGCCGGCCGCCGCCAGCCTGTACCAGCGGGCTGCTCGCCTGCTGGACGGCGGTCACAAGGACAGGCCGCACTTCCTGCTGCAGGCGGGCGAGGCGCTCGGTGACATCGGCGAGCTGGCGTCCGCCGAGGAGGCACTCGGCGAGGCGCTCAGCGGCGCCGCGCGGCTGCGGACGGACGCGATCGCAGAGGCACACGCCGTCGAGCTAGCGGGACTGCAGCTGCGCTACACGACCAGTGCGGCCGGCGTGCACGACGGCGTGGTCACCCGGGCGGGCGAGCTGATCGCCGGCATGGAGGAGGCGGGTGACCACAGCGGGCTTGCCCGGGCCTGGCGCTTGCTGACCTTCGCGCACTGGACAGCGAACCAGTATGGCCGTGCGGCCGAGGCCGCCGACCGGATGATCCGGCACGCGACGCTCGCGGGTGACGAGCTGACCGCGCGACGGTACGCCAGCTCGCTCGCGTCGTCGGCGCTCTTCGGGCCGACGACGGTCACCGAGGCGATCGCCATCTGCGAGCAGGTCCTGAGCCGGGTGACCGACGACCGGAAGGCGACGGCGATCGCCGAGGTGACGCTGGCCCATCTGGAGGCGATGCGGGCCAACTTCCCTGAGGCCAGGCTCCGCTACCGACGCAGCCGGGCGCTGCTGGAGGAGTTCGGGTGGCGCCTGACCGCGGCGCTGACCTCGATCGACTCCGCGGTCGTCGAGATGCTCGCCGGGGACCTGCGCGCCGCGGAAGCGGAACTGCGCAAGGACTACGGGACCCTCGACCAGATGGGCGAGCGTAACTACATCTCCACGACGGCCGGCCTGCTCGCCGAGGTGCTGTATCGCCAGGGCCGGTTCCCGGCTGCCGCGGACTTCGCCGCCCGCTGCCGCTCACTAGCGGCCGCTGACGACGTGTCCTCGCAGTTCCTGTGGCGCTGCGTCGAGGCGAAGCTGCTGGCGCGCGACGGCTCGCACGTCCGTGCGGATGCGCTCATCCACGAGGCCCTCGATCTGATCGGCGATTCCGACTTCCTGGACTGGCAGGGCAACGGCTTCATGGACCTCGCCGAGGTCTGCCGGCTCTCCGGCGACACCGGCCGCGCTCTCGAAGCGCTAGCCGCAGCCACCGAGCGGTTCGAGGCGAAGGGCAACACTGTCTCGGCGCGGCTGGCCGGCGCCGCCGCCGCGGGCCTGCGAGCTGGCGCGGGCCGGCAGGCGAGTTAGTAACCGCTGGTAGCGGATGGATGACACGTTAGTGCCCAGATCGCGACGGGAGGTTTTGTATGGGGCAATAGTTGCCTGTGCGAACCGTTCGTCATCTACTATCGCCGCATGGGTGGGGGGGCGCCTGCCGTCGATCCTGACGGCTTGCTAGAACGATCGGAGCAGCTCAGGACCCTTCGTGAGGACCTGACTGCGGTTATATCCAGCGGGCAGGGGCGGATCGCGCTGATTTCCGGCGAGGCCGGCATCGGCAAGACCGCGCTGCTGCGCCGGTTTGGCGCGGGCCTGGGCGGGTCTGCGCGCGTGTTGTCGGCTGGGTGCGATCCGCTGTTCACACCCCGGCCGCTCGGGCCGGTGCTGGACCTCATGGAGCTGATCGGCAGCGACAGGGCCGCCCGGTTGCTCGATACCGCCAGGCCGTACGACGTCGCCGCTGCGCTGCTGCGCGAGCTCAAGGCTCCGCCGTCGGTGGTTGTGCTCGAAGATCTGCACTGGGCGGACGCAGCGACGCTGGACGTCATCGGCGTGGTCGGCCGGCGGATCGCGAGCGTTCCGGTGCTGCTCGTGCTGACCTACCGCGAGGACGAGCTGGACCGCACGCACCCGCTGCGGATCGCGCTCGGCCGGCTGCCAGGAAGCGACCAGGTCACCCGGATCGGGCTGACTGGCCTGTCGCGGCAGGCCGTGGCAAAGCTGGCGGGACCGGGCGGGATCAGCGCCCGGGAGCTGCACAGGTTGACGTCAGGGAACCCGTTCTTCGTCACTGAGGTGCTAGCTGCCGACACGGCCCGGGTGCCGCACACGGTCCGCGACGCGGTGCTGGCTCGCGCGGCCAGGCTCAGCCAGGCCGCCCGAAACCTGCTGGACGCGGTGGCGGTGGTGCCGGGCCGAGCCGAGCTGTGGCTGCTCCACGCCATGGTCCCGGAGGCTGCGGCGGCACTGGATGAGTGCCTGGCGCGCGGAATGACAGTGCTGGCCGACGACTGCGTGGAGTTCCGGCACGAGATCGCGCGAAACGTGATGGAGGAGTCGCTGCCGCCTGGCCGCCGGGCCGCGATGAACCGCGCCGCGCTGGCCGCGCTGGCTGCGCGCGACAGTCCCGATCTGTCGCGGGTGGTCCACCACGCCGAGGCGGCGGGTGAGGCTGAGGCCATGCTCCGGTTCGGTGCCGCTGCTGCCGAGCAGGCCGCGGCGGCCGGTGCCCGCCGCGAGGCTGCCGCCCTGTATGCGCGGACCCTGAAGTTCTCGGCTGGCCTCGTCTCGTCTGAGCGCGCGGGGCTGCTGGAGCAGTTCGCGGCAGAGGCCTATTTCACGACCCTGGGTGAGCAGGCGGCTGAGGCACTTCAGGAGGCGGAGCAGATCTACGAGCGCAGCGGCGACGTCGCGGCGCGGGGCAGGGCACTGCGACAGCTGGCGAGGCAGCTCGGTCAGCTGGGGCGCCTGCACGAGTCGAAGGCGGCAGCGTTGCACTCCGTCGACGTGCTGGCGCAGCTTCCGCAAGGCCCGGAGCTAGCCCGCAGCTACGCCACGCTGTCGGCTAGCGCTGGTGCCGCTGACGACGCCGAGGCGATCCGCTGGGGTACCGACGCGATCGAGCTGGCCGAGCGTGTCGGCTGCACGGACGCGCTCGTCTACGCGCTGAACAATGTCGGCACGGTCGAGCTGCGCCGGGGCAATCCCGACGGCCTCGCGAAGCTGGAGCGCAGCCGTGACCTCGCCGCGGCGGCGGGCGACGAGGCCGGGGTCGGGCGGGCATACCTCCATCTGGGCATTGTGCTCGCTGGGCGCCGGGAGTGGCTGCTCGCGGAGCGCTACCTCGCTCCGGGCATCGGTTATTGCAGCGAGCACGGCATGGAGCCATACGAGCTGTGGCTGTCCGCGCTGCAAGCCGAGTCAGCGCTAGCCCGCGGTCACTGGGACGACGCGGCCGCGATGGCCGCGTCGATCCTGAGCACCGCGTCCGAGGGGCTCGCCCTTGCGCGCTGCAGCGCCCTGGTCGTGCTGGCTACGGTCCAGGCCCGGCGCGGCGAGTCTGGGTACTGGCCCCTGCTCGATGAGGCGGCCCGGATCGGCAAGGCGCTGACTATCCCGCTCGCGATGGCGCTGGTCGCCTGCGCCCGCGCGGAGGCGGCCTGGCTGGAGGGAGCGTCGCCGCAGCGAATGGAGGCGGAGACCGATCATGCCGGGGCCGCCGAGCTGACGGGTGTCCCCTGGTTCAGCAGTGAGCTCGAGATCTGGCGATGGCGGTCCGGGCTGCAGTGCCGTGATGAAGCAGCGCTTCTTGAGCCGCATCGGCTCGAGAAGGCGGGGGACAGCACGGCCGCAGCGCAGTGGTGGGAAGAACGGGGATGCGCGTACGACGCGGCACTCGCGCTGGCCGGAGGTGATCCCGCGGGACAGCGCCGGGCGCTGGAGATGGTGCGGTGGATCGGCGCCAGGCCGGTGGCCTCGATTGTGTCGCGAAGACTGCAGGCACAGGGAGAGCGCGGGCTGCCGCGCGGACCGCGGCCGGTGACAGCTGCTCACCCGGCCGGCCTGACTGGCCGGGAAGCCGAAGTGCTAGGACTGCTCACAGCCGGGCTGAGCAACGCCGAGATCGCCGCCCGGCTTGTTGTGTCGGCCCGCACCGTCGACCATCACGTTTCGGCGATCTTGCGCAAGCTGGGTGTCCGCAACCGCGGCGAGGCTACCGCGCTGGCCTCGCGGCTGGCCGCGGGCGGCGTGGAGGCAGCCGGCGACTGGGCAGGAGCCGAGCGCACCTAGCTCGCAGGCTGACCAGGGCGGAACAGGTAGTTGCGCCCGTCCAGGGAAACCTGCCGGGTTTCCCGCCAGCCGTCATGCCACGTGTACATCGCGTAGCCGCGGTCGGCGAGCCAGGTCACGATGTCCTCGGGCGCGTACTGATAGCGAGCCGTGTGGCGTGCCTCGATCTCGACCAGCAGGGCCGGCCTGAATTCCTTGATCGTGCGCTCCCCGCCGTGCAGGACGTGCAGTTCGCCGCCCTCGACGTCGATCTTGACGAAGTCAAGCCGGGTCAGGCCCGCCCGTGCCACCAGGGCATCCATCGTGTCGACCGGCACCGGTACCTCTTCGTGGCGCACGAACTCCACGTTGGGCCCGAGTCCGGACGACCTGCCCGTGAGGAAGGACCGGCCGCTAACCGGCGCATGCTTGCTGTACGGGACGCTCATCACGCCCTTGCCCGGCTCCGCGTCGAGGGCGAGGGTGTAGGGAGTCACGTTCTGCAGGCCCTTGATCCCGAGGATCCGCCGCCACACCGGGTGGGGGTCCTGCAGGGGCTCCACGCTGTGCACCCGGCCCGACGGGCCGACCAGCTGGGACAGCGCGAAGCTGTACAGGCCCGCGGCGGCCCCGACATCCAGGCAGACGCTGCCCGGGCCGACCAGGTCTGCCAGGCCGAGCATCTCCGACTCCAGGTACGGCGTCCACCTCGCCAGTGCCATCACGGCTCCGTTGGTTATGCCAGCCCGCACACTAGGTCCAATCGCTCGCCGGGATACTCGTCGCCTGCGGCTCGAGGCGCGGAATGCCAGACCCGGACCGCCAAGTCCGGTGGCCAATGTAGGCCATGACGCCCACCCCGGCAAACAGGAAGCAGTTGGCTACCACAGTCACCAGACCGTGCGCTCCGTAGTCACCCGTCGGCCCGGAGTGCGGAGTCCACCACATCGGCGCCAGCGCGAAGATCGCATAGGTACACGCTGCTACCACCCGGCCTCGGGCCCCGTAGCCCATCAGTACCACCAGGGCGGGCATCACCCACACCCAGTGGTGCGTCCACGAGATGGGCGATACCAGCAGCCCGGTGATTCCGGTTACCGTCACGGAGCCCAGCCAGTCCGCTCTACGGGCGAGCGTAGTGGCGAGGGCCAGCCCCAGAACACCCAGCAAGCACGGGATGGCGTCGTACCAGCTGCTGACGTGGCTGACTCCGCCGAGCATCCGCACGACGGCGCCGTAGGGCGACTGGTTACTGATGTAGGCGGCGCTGACGCGACTGGTGTCGAAGAAAAGATGCGTCCAGTACAGCCGTGAGGCGGCCGGATCGACCCAGAACCCGATCAGGGAGCAGCACGCGAACGTGCCAGCTGCAGTAACAGCGTCCCTCGTGCGCTTCGTGAGCACGAGTACGACGATGAAGATCCCTGGGGTCAGCTTGATCGCGGTCGCGAGCCCGATGCCGATCCCGGCCGGCCGCCCGCGTGCCACGCGCTCGGAGTCGGCCAGCACGAGGGCGAGCAGGAAGAGGTTGACCTGGCCGAGGTACAGCGTGTGGTAGACGGGCTCGAGCAGCAGGCCCGCCGCCACCATGGCCGCCGCGATGCTCCTGGCGGGCCGGCAGCCCGCCAGCCTCAGCGTGATCACGCATGCCCAGCCGAACGCAGCGACCGACCCGAGTTCCCACGCCAGCCGCACCAGTGGCGCCGGGAGGGCCGCCAGCGGCGTGAACAGCGCTGCTGCGAACGGCGGGTAGGTGAACCAGATCCCCTGCACCTGCTCGGAGTACAGCCGCATGCCGCTGGTGACGGCCCGGCCGCCCCACAGGTAGATGTCGAAGTCGTAGAGGTGGCAGACGACCGCGAAGCCGGCGACGAGGGCGAGCTCCAGCAGTACGACGCTGCAGATTACCCGGCGGCCGCGCCGGCTATCCAGCCACGCAAGCCCGTCGGGAGGCAGCAGGTCCGGGCCATCGGGACGGTCCCCGGAGGGCCGGGGAACGTCGACAGGCCGCATGGCTCCTACCGTACGGAAGATGCGACTTGTCCGCATCGTCCTGCATGGGGATCCGGGCTCCGAACGTCCGGCCACTCGTTCACTCTCCCCGGTGACCTCCGCCGGCGCGGCCGATAGTGTGCCAGGCAGAACGCGAGGGAGTAGCGATGCCTCACCGGGTTGTCATCATCGGAGCCGGCTTCGGCGGGATCGGCATGGCGATCAGGCTCGTGCAGGCGGGCATCGAGGATTTCGTGGTCCTTGACCAGTCCGATGACCTCGGCGGGATCTGGCGCGACAACAGCTACCCGGGTCTGACCTGCGACATCCCGTCACAGCTGTACTCATTCTCGTTCCGGCCATGGCGCTGGAGCCGACGGTACCCGGCGCGCGCGGAGATCCTGGCCTACCTCCGGTCCCTGGTTGACGAGTACAACCTTGGCCCGCACCTCCGATTCGGGTGCGGCGTGGTGACGGCCGAGTTCGATCAGGGCAGCGCGGCCTGGAACCTGACCCTGGCCGACGGCCGCACGGTGCAGGCGTCGGCGGTTGTCTGCGCCATGGGCCAGCTCGGCAGGCCCGCCCTCCCCGCGATCGACGGGCGGGACACCTTCGCGGGCCCATCCTGGCATTCCGGCCGCTGGAATCATGACGTCGACCTGACCGGGAAGCGGGTGGCCGTCGTCGGGACCGGCGCGAGCGCGATTCAGTTCGTGCCTGAGATTGCCAGAATCGCCGGGCACGTCGACATCTACCAGCGCAGCGCGCCGTACGTGCTGCCCAAGCCCGATCGCCCGTACCGTGACGCCGAGCAGTTTCTCTTTGACCGGCTGCCGGCCGTCCGGAAGGCAGACCGGCTTCGCATCTTCCTCTACGGCGAGCTGCTGACCACCGGCTTCGTCCGGTCGCCGAAGCTGCTGGCCGGCCCGATGCAGATGTGGCGCCGGCAGCTGAACGCGCAGATCGGCGACCCGGAGCTACGCGCCAAGTGCGTGCCCGACTACGTGATGGGCTGCAAGCGGGTGGTGTTCTCCGGGGACTGGTATCCCGCGCTGGCCCGGCCGACTGTCGATCTGATCACGGACCCGATTGAGCAGATCACCGCTGATGGCGTCGTGACGGCCGACGGCACCACCCGGCTTGCGGACGTGATTGTCTATGGCACCGGGTTCCGGGCGGCGGAGTTCCTCGCCCCCCTCGACGTCACGGGCCTCGACGGCTGGCGGCTGCGCGAGGCCTGGCGGGACGGTGCGCAGGCCTACCTCGGCATCACCGTCGCAGGGTTCCCTAACTTCTTCCTGCTCTACGGGCCAAACACCAACCTCGGCGGCAACTCGATTCTCTACATGCTCGAAGGGCAGATCGGCTACGTCCTCGGCGCGATCCAGGCACTGCAGGCCGGCCGTCTCGCCTGGGTCGACGTGCGGCCCGAGGTTCAGGACGCGTTCAACACGTGGGTGCAGTCGGCCAGCCGCGCCTCGGTCTGGGAGACCGGCTGCCACAGCTGGTACACCACGGCTTCCGGGCGCAACACCAACAACTGGCCCGACCACACGTTCCGGTACCGGTACCGTGTTCGGCATTTTGACCTCGCCGCCTACCGGGTGATGCCCGAGCGGGCGGCCGCGCCGATGAGCACCGCGACATGACGGCCCGGCTCCGCCCGGACCTGCGGATACCACCCTTGGTCATGCGTCTCGGCGCGCGTCAGCTCGGCAGGCGCTGCATGGACCCCGCGCTGCCGTGGGATGTCCAGCGCCGCCGGCTGGACCAGCTCACCCGGACCGCGGTACTTCCCCGCGGCACTACCGTCGGACGGCAGGTCATCGGCGGCGTGCAGGCCGACGTCGTCTCGGCCCGCGCGGCCCGCAGTCCCGTGACGGTCATCCATTTTCACGGCGGCGGCTACTGCGTCGGCTCGGCCCGGACGGCACGGACATGGGCCGCACACCTGAGCGCTCAGGCACGGTGCCGGGTCGTGCTGCCCGAGTACCGGCTGGCGCCCGAGCATCCCCATCCGGCTGCCGTCGAAGATGCCCGCGCGGTGCTGCGCGCCCTCGGCCGGGAGGCCAAGGCAGGCTCGCTCGTGGTCTCGGGCGACTCGGCCGGCGGCGGGCTTGCCCTCGCGCTGATCCTGTCGCTGCGCGAGGAGGGCGAGGAGCTGCCGGCGGGCTGCGTGCTGCTGTCGCCGTGGCTCGACCTCGCCCGTGACTGGCGCGACATCGCCGACCTGGTACGGCTGGATGTGCTGCTCAGCCCGGACTGGCTCGAGGCGTGCGCTCGCGCCTACGCCGGCCCTGGGGACCGGACCACCGGCGCGGTGTCGCCGCTCCGCGCCTCGCACAAGGGGCTGCCCCCGCTGCTCATCCAGGCCGGAACGGACGAGCTACTCGCGCCCGATGCCGAGCTGCTGGCGGCGAGCGCCTCCGATGCCGGGGCCGACGTGACGTACACGAGGTGGCCGGGCATGTGGCATGACTTCATGCTTCAGCCCGGCCTGCTCGCCGCCGCCGACAGCGCGATCCGCCAGGCGGCCTGGTTCGTCGGCCGGGTGACGGCCAGCTCCTGACGGACTGGTCCTCAGAACTTCTCGATGGCGGGGATGAGCTCCGCCATTAGCCCGAGCGGTCGAAGGGAGCCGACATCCACGACCGAGCCGTGCGCGACCTCGATGCCAAGCTCGGCCAGCGCGTGCAGGTGCTCGATGGTCTGCTGCACCCGTTCGCCGTTCGGGCCGAGGTCGAACCTGGTCTGAACGGTCTTCTCGATCTCGGCGTAGTCCCGTCCCTCGGCCGCGCAGTGCTCGCGCAGCACCTCCAGCTTGTGCGGCAGCTCGCCGGTGTCACGGATGTTGCACGCATCGGCATAACGGGCCACGAGCCGCAGCGTCTTGCGCTCGCCTGAGCCCCCGATGAGGATGCGCGGATGCGGACGGGTCAGCGACTGCGGCGAGTTCAGCGTGCGACCCAGGTGGTAGTGCTTGCCCTCGAACGGGGCGTCGTCACCGCTCCACATCTGACGGCAGATGCGCAGCGCCTCCTCGAGCCGCTCATACCGCTCCGCGAGAGGCGGGAACATCAGGCCGAGCCCGTCCGCCTCGGCTTCATTCCAGGCAGCCCCGATGCCGAGCATGGCGCGCCCGCCAGACAGCACGTCGAGGGTGGTGACCGCCTTAGCCAGCAGTCCGGGTTCCCGGTACACGACCGCCGTGACCATCGTCAGCAGGGTGACTCGCTCGGTCCTGGCGGCCAGGAAGCCGAGCGTCGTGTAGGCCTCGAGCATCTCGTGCTCCGGCGGCCCCAGGTGCCCGATCTGCCAGACATGGTCCATGACGCTGATCCGGTCGACACCCGCCTGCTCGGCGTGCTGGGCTACGTCGCCCAGGCGCTGGCGGAGCGCGGCCGGCCCGCCGTCCCAGGTGAAGTCCGGTATGTGCAGGCCTACCTTCATCCACGGCTCCTTGTCGTCCGCCTCCCGCATCACGATAGCGCCGGGTCCGCGGCGCGGTCAGCCGGCGCGCGACGGGAATCCGCGTCGCCCGCCGAGCGCTGACAGGAGCATGGAAAAGATCGGGTTTCTGTCGTTCGGCCACTGGCGCCCGGCCGCCGGCTCGCAGACGCGCACGGCCGCCGAGGCGCTGCTGCAGACGATCGAGCTCGCCCGGGCGGCGGAGGACATCGGTGTCGACGGAGCGTTCGTCCGCGTCCATCACTTCGAGCGGCAGCTGTCCTCACCGATTCCGCTGCTGTCCGCCATCGCCGCGCGGACGAGCCGGATCGAGATCGGCACGGCCGTCATCGACATGCGGTACGAGAACCCGCTGTACCTGGCTGAGGAAGCCGCGGCAGCGGACCTGATCAGCGGCGGACGGTTGCAGCTCGGGGTCAGCCGCGGATCACCGGAGATCGCGCTGCGCGGCGCGGAGTCCTTCGGCTACCGGCCGGCCGACGGGGAGACCGATGCAGACAGCGCGCGCGGCAAAACCGAGATCTTCCTCGCGGCGATCACCGGCGCGCCCGTCGCCCGCACCGACCCGGCCCGGACCGGCGTCAGCGCCGGCCTCGCGATCCAGCCGCAGTCTGACGGGCTGCGCGACCGGGTCTGGTGGGGCTCCGGCAGCCGGCCGACAGCCGCCTGGGCGGCCCGGCTCGGCCTGAACCTGCAGAGTTCCACGCTGCTGACCGAGGACACCGGGGTCCCCTTCGACGAGCTGCAGGCCGAGCAGATCCGGCTCTACCGCGAGGCGTGGGCAGAGCAGGGCTTCGACCGCGAGCCGCGGGTATCCGTATCACGCAGTGTTCTGCCGATTACCACCGACGTCGACCGGATGTACTTCGGCGGCCAGGCGCACGACGACCAGGTCGGGCTGCTCGAGGGCGTGCAGTCGCGCTTCGGCCGGACCTATGTCGGTGAACCGGACCGCCTCGCCGCCGAGCTCGCCGCCGACGAGGCCGTGCGAGCGGCAGACACGGTGCTGTTCACGGTGCCCAACCAGCTCGGCGTGGACTACAACGCGCGCATCCTGGATACCATCGCCCGGCACATCGCGCCCGCTCTCGGCTGGGCGCCGGCCGGCGCCGTCACGCCAGCCTGATGCCTACGGCGCTGCCCGCAGCATCAGCACTCGTCCGCCAGCGGCACGGCCCTCGACCCTGGTCAGGTCAACCACGATCGCGACGCCCCGTCGCCGGAAGTCCATCTGCCGCTCACGCGGGTGGGAGTTCTCGAAGATCGCCGCCCGCGCAGCTGGGTCATGCTCGACCCGCGCCCGGCCGTAGAACGTGTAAGACGTCCTGCTGGCCGGATCGTGGTAAAAGAGCGTGACATGCGGCCGGTCGCCGACGTTCCGTGGCAGGCCACCCTCGGGCTCCCTGGCCCATAGCGCCAGCTGATCGTCGGAGTACGCCTGGATGGTGCCACGGAACGACAAGTGAATCTGCTGGTCAGCGTCGACATAAGCAATCATCATGGGGGTTTGATTGTCGAGGGCGCCGTCGACCGCCGCCTTGATCTCCGGATCCAGGCGGAGCGGGCGCGGCTGCGCCGGCGCCGGCGGCAGGGTCTGCTGCTCGACCCGGGCGATCTGGTCACCAGCGAACTCGAAGACGAGTTCCAGGCCGCTCGCTGCGGCCCCCGGCGGCAGCGCGGCCGTCACGGTAATCCGGTCACCGTCAGCAGCCGGCTCCGACCACTGCGCCCCCGCGGCCAGCAGTCCGGCTGTCCTCGGCTCGCCCAGCAGGGCGACCGCACCCTCAACTCCCTCGGCGCGACCGAAGTTCGTCTCCACGATGACGTCCTCAGCGAGCATGCTGCCAGCCAGGCCAGAATTGTTCTCATCCGGCTGCATGAGCGCGGTCGTATAGGCCGCGACGGCGGTGCTCCGATCTGTCATGCCTTCAGAATTCCAGGATGATGCGGCCCCTGGTGCCGCCGGCCTCCAGGATTCGGTGGGCCTCGGCGGCGCGCGCGGCGGGCAGCGTCCTCGCGACCCGGAGAGTCACCTCGCCGGACTCGGCCTGCTGGCGAAGCCGGTCCAGCTTGTCGCGTTTGAGCGCGTAGCCGCGGACGAAGACCGGGTGGAAGGTGATGCCTCGCTCTGCCTCGCCGGCGTAGCCGCGGAGGGTGGCGATCCGGCCGCCGTCGCGAACAGCGGGAACGGTCAGCTCATTGAGCAGAGCCGCGTCGATCACTCCGTCGGCTCCCTCCGGAGCCACCGCGCGGACGTGCGCGGCGAAATCCGGGCCGCGCGGCACGACGACGTCGGCTCCCAGCTCCTTCACGAGCTGCTCGTCCTGCGGCGCGGCGTCGGCGATAACCTTCAGGCCCGCGGCCTTCCCGAGCTGCACGGCGTATCCGCCGACCGCGCCTGCCGCGCCCGTGATGGCGAGCGTCTCGCCCCGCCTCAGGTCGAGCAGATCGAGTGCGAGCGTGGTGGTCAGCCCGTTCATGGGCAGTGTCGCCGCTTCGGCGTCCGAGGCGCCCGCGGGCACCTTCGTCACTGATTCCGCCGGAACGACGACCAGCTCCGAGTAGCCGCCGTGTGAGCCGGACGGCACCACGATCGCCATGACGTGATCGCCGGCCTGGAGGTCAGTCGGCGTGTCCGGGCCGATCTGGTCCAGGATTCCCGCTGCGTCCATGCCGGGCACGTATGGCGGCGGGATGTCCCTGAGCTGCGCCGCCCGGCCGCCGGCGCGCAAGCCGGTGTCGGTTGGGTTGACGGCGGCCGCGTGCACCCGTATCCGGACCTCGCCAGGTCCTGGCTGCGGATCGGGCAGCTCCACGATGTGCAGAACGTCGGGGTCGCCGAACTCTGTGATGCCGACAGCTCTCATAGCAACGGTCAACCGGCGCGCGTGTCGGATATTCCCCGTTGATCCTGCGGTTCTATCTGCTCGATCTCCTGGCCGGCCGCTGCCGGCGGTCGTGCGCGTAGATGATGGCGGCCTTGCCATCCCCCGGGCTGCGGCGCTCCTGGTCGAACAGCGTGGTCGCGGTCACCAGGTCGCTGAGCTTCGCGTAGCCGTACGTCCGCGAATCGAAGTCCGGGCTCTGATTGGTCAGGATCTGGCCGACGGAGGCCAGGGGTGCCCAGCCGTCCTCGTCCGATGCAGCCGCCACGGCGTTGCGCAGCCTGTTTACCAGCGCGGTGTCCGCCTTGAGCTGGGCGGCCGACGCGCGCGCGACCGGTGCGAGCGCAGCGTCCGCGTGGGCTTCGGCGTCCTCGGCGTAGCCGAGATTCTCGACATAAATGAACTTGTCGCACGCCGCCACGAACGGCTTCGGCGTCTTCCGCTCCCCGAAGCCGTAGACCGTCAGGCCAGACTCGCGGATACGCGCCGCCAGCCTGGTGAAGTCGCTGTCGCTGGAAACGATGCAGAATCCGTCGAACCGCCCTGAGTACAGCAGGTCCATGGCGTCGATGACCATCGCCGCGTCCGTCGCGTTCTTGCCCCGGGTATAGGCGAACTGCTGGATCGGCTGGATTGACTGGGCCAGCAGCTGGTCCTTCCAGCCGCGCAGACTGCCGGTCGTCCAGTCGCCGTAGGCCCGCTTGACATGGGCGGTCCCGTACTTGGCGATCTCCGCCAGCAGCGCCTCGACAATGGCAGGCTGGGCATTATCGGCGTCAATCAGCACCGCGAGCCGCGCGGAGTTCTCGGTAACCATGGTCACGGCGCTCCCGACAGAGTAGCGGCGACGCGCTCGATCATCTCGGTGAGGACGGGCTGCGGCGTCGCGAAGTTGAACCGGAACGCCCCGTCGCCGCCGATGCCGAACGCCGGCCCGTCGACGACGGTGACGCGGGCGCGTTCGGTCACCAGCGCGCCGGGCGAGTCTGGCAGGTTCATCGCCCTGCAGTCGAGCCAGGCGAGATAGGTGCCGTCCGGCGGGCGGTAGCGCACCTGCGGCACGTACCGGGTCAGCAGTTCGGCCAGCAGCGTGCGGCTGCTATTGAGGTAGGTCACAACCTCGCCGAGCCACGCATCGCCGTGCCGGAATGCTGCGACGCTGGCCGCTACCCCTGGATTGCTCGCCCCGCGCACGGTGAAGTGCGGGAGCTGATCCCATCGGTCCTGGTCCGCCGCGCTGCTGAGAATGACCACACCGCACTTGAGGCCGGCCAGGTTCCACGCCTTCGACGCCGAGGTCGCCGTCATCGTGTGCGCGGCGGCGGTCGGCGACGTCGAGGCGTACGAGATGTGCCGCACGCCGGGATAGACGAGCGGTGCGTGGATCTCGTCGGCGAACACCCGCCCGCCGTGCCTGTCGACAACGTCGGTGAGCAGCGTGATCTCTTCGAGCGTGAAGACGCGGCCGAGCGGGTTGTACGGATTGCAGAAGACCAGCAGCTGCCCGCCCGCTCGGAAGGCGTCGTCGATCGCGTCGAGGTCGAGGGTGAAGAAGCCGCTCGCCTGTTCCACCATCGGCACCTGGATGATGTCCCGGCCGAGGTTGCCCGGCACGGACAGGAACGGCATGTATGCAGGCGTGGGCAGGATGACGGGCGATCCAGGGCGCGAGAAGTGCGTGATGGCGATTTCCAGCGCCTTGATCACGTCAGGGACCGGGTGAATGAGACCCGGCTCGACATCCCAGCCGTACTGGCGGCCGACGAACTCTGCGCACGCCAATCCGAGGTCGTCGGCCAGCCACGCGGGCAGGTAGCCGAAGTTCGCGTCTGCCGAGAGCCTCGCGAGTGCATCGATAACAGGCGGCGCCGCGCCGAAGTCCATCTCCGCGACGCCCGCACCGAATCCGTCCGGGCCGGCAGCCGTCCACTTCGCGCTGCCGCGGGCCCGCAGCAGCGCCGTGGTCGTCGCGTCGATGGCCTCGCGGAGGCGGCCCGGTGCGCCGCCGCCTGCGAAGGCAGCTGCCGCCGCCGTGTAACCGGTCTGTGTCATGCCTTCCGCTGTCCTTGACGTCGCTTCGCGCGTCTTCTTAGCGTAGTAGTTCGGCTATCGAAATAACCCGGCCGACGCTGCCGCCGCGTACTCTGCCTGGTCCGAGCGAGGTGACCCGATGGCAGAAATCCTCACCGCGCCGCGCATCATGACGGGCGACGAGACGCTCACCGATGGCGCGCTCGTAATCAGTGACGGCAGGGTTGCCTGGTCTGGGGCAGCCGCGGAGCTGCCGGCCGAGTACGCGCGGCTGCCGAGGACCGATTACCCGGCAGCGACGATCCTGCCAGGCCTGATTGACTGCCATGTCCATCTAGGATTCGACGGCGGACCGGCTCCGGTGGCGCGAATGCGGTCGGAGACCGATGAGCAGCAGCTCGTCCTCATGCTGCGCAGCGCGCGCGAGCTGCTCGGCGTCGGCGTGACCACCGCTCGTGATCTCGGTTCGCGCGGCTACCTTTCCGTAGTCGTCCGGGATGCCATCGCAGCGGGCCTGGCGCGTGGCCCGCGGCTGGTCGTCGCGGCCAGCCCGATCACCGTGACGGGCGGACATTGCTGGTTCATGGGCGGCGAGGCCGACGGCGAGGACGACCTGCGCAAGATGGTGCGCACCCATCACAAGCACGGCGCCGATCTCATCAAGGTGATGTCGACCGGAGGCTTCATGACGGCCGGCTCGGCGCCGTGGTACGCGCAGTTCACCGCCGCGCAGCTGACCGCCGTGGTCGAGGAGGCTAGCCGGCTGGACAAGCCGGTCGCCGCGCACGCGCACGGGCTCGAGGGCATCGATCGTGCCGTGCGGGCAGGGGTCAGCACGCTGGAGCACTGCTCGTTCGTGACCGACGCCAACGAGCGGGTATTCAGCGAGCCGCTCGCGGCCCGGATCGCCGAGCAGGGCATCGTGGTGTGCCCGACCGTCAACGTGAACGCGCCGTATCACGAAAGGCGCACCGGCAGGTCCTTCGGACGGCACCTGCGGCCGATGCGCGATATGGGCGTCCGGCTGGTCGCGGGGACGGACGCCGGCGTCAACAACACTCCGCATCACCAGTACGTCGGCGGCTTGGAGCATCTCGTGACGCTGGGCTTCCGGCCGGCCGAGGTGCTCGCCATGGCCACGAGTGAGGCAGCGGACGCGCTCGGGCTCGGCGCGACGACCGGCCGCGTCGCCCCCGGTTACGACGCGGACATGATCGTCGTCGACGGCGATCCCGGGGTCGACATCTCGGTGCTCGGCAGGCTGCGCCGGGTCATCGCTCGGGGAAAGGACTACATGCCGGACAGCGGCCGATTCGACGTCAGCCTGCCCGGCACGCCGCTGGCGTCCGGCGAGCTTGCCGCAGGCCTGACGTTCGCGAGCGACACTGTCAGCCCGCCGCGGCTCCGGCGGAACGGCGCGAGAATACCGGCTAGCACCTCGGGGAATGCTGGCCCGAGTGCTAGCGCCGGCCGCCGTAGATGACCCAGTCGAGCCGCTTGAAGTACACGTCGATGCCCTGGAATCCGGCCGCGCGCAGGTAACCGAGCTGCTGCTCCAGCGGGATCATATATCGGACGTGGTTCTCATAACGGGCCTGCTCCTCCGGCGTCCTGTGGTGCCGCTTGCGGGCTGCCTCGGGGTCGGCACGGTCGGTCGCCAGTTCCCAGGTCGCGCCCACGACGGGATCCTCGGTCCGCACGGGGTCATAGTTCAGGTACCAGCCGCCCGGTGCGAGCCGGTGGTGAATCTCCGCGAACAGGCTCTGCTTGCGCGCGTCGGGCAGGTGGTGAATGCAGAGCGACGTGACGACCGCGTCGACGGCGGTCGGGATCGCAGCCGGCCACTCGCCAGCCAGCATGTCGAACTCGACGTACTGATAGCGGCCGGCAAAGCGGCGCATCTCGACCTCGCCGGCCCCCATCATCTCGGCCGAGAAGTCGGTGAGGATGCCCGTGGCGGCGGGGTAGCGGTCGAGGATCGCCTGGGAAGCGTTGCCGGTGCCCGCGCCGAGATCCAGGAAGGTAGCCGCATCCTGCTCGCCGAACGGCAGCAGCAGCGCCATCAGCTGCCACTGCGCGCCGTGGTTGCGCTGCCGGGCGGCCGCCTCGGCCGCCCAGGTCGACGTAATCTGCTCGGACTTCCAGATCGCCGCGTTCGTGTCTGCCTGCTCCACAACGAGCAGGCTAGCCCACGGCGCTGCGCCACCGCGGGAACGTATGCGGACCAACGTCTCCATGGCGCGGGGCTCACGGCCCTGCTCGCCCGCCTGCCGTGCTGCCACCGTGGCACGCAGTCTGCTGAAGGAGGGCGTGTTGCGGTCGGCAAGCGCTAGGCGGGCGCGCCTCCGGCATCAGCTGGGGCTGGACCGCAACCCGCTGCGTCGCCGGTCAGATCGCATCGAGGCCATTTTCCTGCTGATCGCGATCGTCGTCTTTGTCCCGCTCGCCACGGTCGCCACGATCCTGGTCGCGAGTTGGACGCACGCCGCCGGCGTCGCCGAGCAGCGCGCCGGCTCGACGCTGAGGCCGGTGACAGCCGTACTCATCCAGCCCGCCCCGATGCAGCGGCCGCCAGCGTCCCCCTGGCTGTGGACCCGGGCTCGCTGGATCGCCTACGGCAAGGTCCACCTGGGTCCCGTCGCCGCCGCTCCCGGCACCCAGGTGGGGAGAAGGCTGCCGATCTGGGTGGACCGGTCCGGCAACGTGCGGCCTGCGCCGCCGACCAGCGGCGAGATCACCGCCCGCGTCGTGCTGGTGGCAGCCCTCTCTCCCATGGCGGTGGCGCTGGGCCTGTGGATGTCGTGGCGGGCGCTGATACGGGTGCTTGACCGGAGGCGGCTGGCGGCCTGGGGGCGTGCCTGGTCGGTTGTCGGGCCGCTCTGGACGTGGCATCGCTAAGCGCAGTTCGTCTGGAGCTGGCGCTGAATTGAGCCCCGCCCCCCAGGGAAGGAAAGGGGAGGGAAAGTCTTCGCTCACTCGAAGGAGAGGCCATGCCGCTACCAGCTCGCCGGCTGATGCCGCCGGCCCGGTTCCCCGATCTGCTCGACTGGCTGGACTCGCCGTGGCCGGCGATGATGCCGTTCGGGTCAAACGCCACATTCCGCGTCGAGGACTACACCGATGACGGCACCTACATGGTCCGTGCCGAGCTTCCTGGAATCGACCCCGAGCAGGACGTCGAGGTCACGGTGGACGCCGGCATGCTCACCATCCGCGCCGAGCGGCGTGAGGAGAGCAAGCAGGACCGACACAGCGAGTTCCGATACGGCTCGCTGACCCGTTCCGTGCCGTTGCCGGAGGGCGCTGACGTCGACAACATCTCGGCAAAGTACGACAAGGGGATCCTCGAAGTTACCGTTCCGGTGCCCCACCAGGCCAAGGCGGGACCGAGGCAGATCGCCGTCAGCCGATGACAGCAGGGTCCGGCGTGTACTTTCGCCGGGCACGCTGAAAGGTCCGGCCGGCCCGGCCATCCTCGGGATGGCCGGGCCCGGCTGCACTCCGACGCGCGAACCCTGCGCCAGTCAGTGGCCGAGCGCGAGTGCCACGATCTTGACGATGACCATGACCATCGCCACCACCAGGTAGAGCCGCAGCGCGCCCATTCCCAGCTTGCGGCTGGCGGACATCGCCGGGCGCTGCAGCAGGTGCAGCGGCGGCATCCGCCAGTTCTCCCGGCCGGAGCGGTCCACCGCGGCCCGGGCGGTGCTCGTGGCGCCGGTGACGGCTCGCCGGGTGAGCACGTAGCCAACCGCGAGCACGCCGGCCGCGCCGCAGGCAATCATGATGTCGAGGATCTCCCTGCCGCTTATGCCGGGGAAGAGCATCGAGGCCGTCAGGATGACGGACAGCGTCACGAGCACGCCGACCACGGCACCGGTAAACGCGTTGGTCTTGCTGCCATTCACCCACGGCCCGAGGACCTCGCGGTCGTTGCAGAGCAGCAGCAAGAACACCGTGGCGCTCGGCAGGAGCACGCCAGCCAGCACCTGCACTCCCTCGGTGAGCAGGCCGAGCGGCGAACCGGGGATCAGCACGATGGTCGCGGCCAGGGCGATCACCCCGGCGTAGACGGCGTAGAAGCCCTTCGCTGTCCGAACCCCCCGGTGCAGCGAGTGGTGGATGCCGAACACGTCGCTGATCGCGTACGCGGTGGACAGCGACACCGCGAACGCGCCGATGATCGAGGCGTCGAGCAGCGCGATCGCGAAGATGACACCCGCGGCCCGGCCGCCGTAAGCCTGGATGCCGGCGGCGAGTCCGGCCGAGTCGGTGAACTGCCCGAACAGGTGGCTGTGCGCGAACGCCGCCGTCGTGGCGCCCATGATCGCGGCGCCGCCGACCACGACCGTGACGATGCCGATCCACAGGTCGGCCTTCTCGTACTTCATGAACCGCGGCGTGATCCGCTTGTCGATGATGTAGCTCTGCTGGAAGAACAGCTGCCACGGCGCGACGGTGGTGCCAACGATTCCGATGACGAGGAGCATCACCGTGGACAGCCCGCCTGCGCCGCCGGGGAACTGCGGGATCGCGAACCCTCGGGCCATCTCCGACGCCGCCGGGTGAGCGAGGAAATACACAGGGATCAGCAGCAGGCTGGCCCCGCAGAACGCCATGGCGATCCGCTCGAATCGGCGGAAGCTCCCGGTGAACGCGGCGGCCATCACGACGCCGGCGGCCAGGACCACCGCCGGGATCCTCGGAAGTCCGAGATACCCGGCCGCGAGCGTAATGCCGATGAACTCCGTGACGATCGTGAGCGCGTTGAGGAGGAAGAGGTCGATGACGCTGAAGGCACCCCAGAACTTGCCGAACCGCTCCAGGATGAGCCGGGCGTGGCCCACGCCGGTGACGGCGCCGAGCCGGACAACCATCTCCTGGTTGACGTAGAGCACCGGCACCAACAGCAGCAGCGTCCACAGCAGCCTGGTGCCGTAGTTCTGGCCTGCCTGGCCGTAGGTAGCGAACGCGCCGGCGTCGTTGTCGCCGACCATCACGATCAGGCCGGGGCCGACGATCGCGAGCAGCGTCTTGAGGACCGCCGAGCCGCGGCGCGGCGCGAGGTCGTCCTGGCGGATAGTGCCGAGCGCGCCGCGGATGTCGCCGACGTGCTCGGGGTCTAGTACCGCGCCGCGCGCGTCCATGCTCTCCGAGGTCATGGCCAAACCTCCCTGCTCGGGAGGGCACGCAGCATTCATCCGCTCTGCGCACAGCGCAGCACGGTCAAATCGCAGGGCGGGTGACTACCGCGCGCCGGTGGGAAACGAGATCGGCTGGGTTCCGGGCCGTTGATGGCCCGGTCTACTGGGTTCCACGTCTCGCCTCCCTCCGGTCATGGCACACGCGGGCGCCCACGACGGCACGTCAGGGGACCCGCCCGGAAGCGGCAATGCACCCCTACTCGTCAGAGCTTTGGCACGACACGACGTAGCACCGCGGGGTACAGCCACTTCGGGTCACCCCTTAGGCCGGGGAGACCTGTCCTGACCCTGGGCGTCTCTCGACGTCGTCGGATCAGTGGCCTGTGTTCGTATCGACGCCTCACCGAACGAGGTGCCTTATTCAGACATTCTCAAGACTACCCGATTCCGGGCAGCCCGGGCAACGCCGCAGGTCATTGACCGTGATCACAGCCTCGTTCGGTGCAGCGCTCAGTGCGTGCCGGGCTCGTGAGCGGCGTGGGCCGCTGCCTCGAGCTGGAAGGTGGAGTGCTGGACATCGAAGTGGCCGGCGAGGCACGCCTGGAGCTGGTCGAGCAGCATGGGCACGTGGCCGTCAGTGAAACAGGAGTCATCGACGATCACGTGTGCGGACAGTGCCGGCAGGCTGGACGTGACGGTCCAGGCGTGCAGGTCGTGAACGTCCCTGACATGACTCGTGGCGAGCAGGTGGGCGCGCACGTCGGCGAGATTCATGTCCTCGGGCGCCGCCTCAAGCAAGATGCGACCCGAGTCGCGGAGCAAGGACCAGGCCGCCCGAAGCATCAGGACCACGACGACGAGAGCCGCGATCGCGTCGGCCCTTGTGTAGCCGGTGGTGATGATGATGACCGCGGCGGCTGCTGTGCCGAGAAATCCGTACAGGTCGGTGAGCACGTGCCGGAAGGCGCCCGCCACGTTCAGGCTGGACCGGCTGGCTCTGGCCAGCAGCCTGGCAGCCGCGACGTTCACCACGATGCCAAGGAGAGCGACAGCCAGCACGGGGCCACCGTGGACGGGCGCCGGATGAACAAGTCGCTGCACCGCCTGTACGGTGACGATGCCAGCCACGACCAGCAGCGTGATGCCATTGATGGCGGCGGCAATGATCTCCGCCCGCTGCCAGCCGAAAGTCCAGGCGCCGGACGGCGGGCGGGCCGCCAGGCGGATCGCCCACAGGGCACCGCCAATGGCGCCGATATCCGCCAGCATGTGCCCGGCATCGGACAGCAACGCCAGCGATCGGGCGGTCACCGCGATGACGACCTCGGCGACGACGAACGCCGCAATGAGTGCCAGGGCCGCGCGCAGGAAGCGGCGGTCAGCGTCCGGCCCCGGCCCATGGTGGTGTGAGGACGCGGCGGGCACCGAGTTATATGAATAACTGTTCATATGAACATTACTGTATCATCGTGGATATGCCTCAGCCGTCACCCGGGACGACGCCAGCCGCCCTGGATGCCACCGGGGCGGCCGCGGTGGCCGAGATCATGCAGGCCCTGGCGGCACCGAGCCGCCTGCTCCTGCTTGCCCGGCTCCGCCGGTCTCCATGCTCGGTGACGGCACTCTCTGCTGACGTGGGCATGGCGCAGTCCGCGGTATCCCACCAGTTGCGGCTGCTCCGCCACCTGGGCCTGGTCACCGCGACCCGGCAGGGCAGGACGACGATCTATGCGCTGTACGACGAGCACGTCGCAAGGCTGCTGGATGACGCGGTGTACCACAGCGCGCATCTCCGCGCCCGCGGTGGCGAGGAGCCGGGCCGAGGCGTCCTCGCCGCCGGCTGAGACATCGGCATGCAAGCCGGCCGTCGTACTAGCTGTCAGGCTGCCCGGCACCGCTGATTGACGCCCAATGCCGTGCCCCAGTTGACTGTGGCGGTGAAAGAGAGCTTCGCGACGGTGCTGGAGACCGTGGCCGACGTCCGCGCCGATCGCGTCGCGGTGACGCACGGCGACCGCAGCCGGACCTGGCAGCAGCTCGACGAGCGCGGGTCGCGGCTCGCTTCGGTGCTGGCTGATCACGGCGTCGGTCGCGAGAGCAGGGTGGCGATAGCCCTGTACAACGGCATCGAATACCTGGAGAGCGTGCTCGCGGTGCTGAAGTTGCGAGCCATCCCGGTGAACGTCAATTACCGCTACCGAGCGCAGGAGTTGCAGTACCTGTTCGCTGACGCGGGAGTCGAGGCAGTCATCTTCGACACATCCCTAGCGTCGCGGGTCGACGAGGCGCGCCGGAGCGCGCCTGCGCTGCGCGCACTCATCGAGGTAGGCGATGGCGTGCCCGCCGGAGCCTTCCTTGAGTACGCAACCGCGATCGAGGCGGCAAGTCCGCTGCCGCGGGCTCCGCGCGGGGTGGACCACTGGCTCATGTACACGGGCGGGACGACGGGGCAGCCCAAGGGTGTGCTCGTGAGCCACGTGACGCTGTACCTCATCGTCAGCGGCAACGGGTTCGTGCTTCTGGGCGAGCCGGTCCCGCGCTCGCTGGCGGAACTGCGGGCGGCAACGCAGCGGCTGACCGAGCAGGGCGACGCGATGGTCTGCTTGCCGGCGCCGCCGCTGATGCACGCCACCGGCATGTACACGACACTCGGGGCACTGCTGACCAGCGGTCGGGTCGCCTTTCTGACTGGCCGGTCCTACGACGCTCATGAACTAGCCCGTACCGTGGCGGCTCAGCACGTGGACACGGTCTCTCTTGTGGGCGATGTCTTTGCCCTCCCGCTGGCCGACGCCCTCGATCAGGCAGCTCAGGCCGGCCGTCCTTATGACATGTCGAGCCTGCGCCGCATGCTGAGCGTCGGCGTCACCTGGAGCGCCGATGTCAAGCGACGGCTGCTGGCGCACGGTGACTTTGTCTGCCGCGACCTGGTCGCGGCGTCCGAGGGCGGCCCGTTCGCGGTGTGCGAGACCCGGCGCGGCGAGGACGTTGTCACGTCGAGGTTCATGCTCATGCCAGGGGCGAGGGTGCTCGACGACGCAGGCCGCGACGTGGAGCCCGGCTCGGGGCAGGTCGGCGCCCTGGCCGCTCCGGCTGATGACGAGATCGGCTATCTCGGCGACCCGGCCAGGACCGCGCAGACCTTCCGAACGGTGGACGGCAGGCGCTGGGTAGTCCCCGGTGACCTGGCCTCGGTCGAGGCTGATGGCTCGATTACCTTTCACGGCCGGGATAGCCGAGTCATTAACACGGGCGGCGAGAAGGTCTTCGCGGAGGAGGTGGAGCAGGTCCTGGTTGAGCACCCGGCCGTCCGGGACGCCCTGGTCGTAGGACTGCCGGACCAGCGCTTCGGCCACCGGGTTACCGCCGTCGTGGCGCTGGTCGGCGATGGCGACGTGACGGCGGACGCCCTGGCCTCCTATGTCGCGACCCGGCTTGCCGACTACAAGAAGCCGCGCGCCGTCGTGTTCGTCGACAGCGTCCGGCGTAGCCCGTCCGGAAAGGCGGACCTGCGCTGGGCCGCCGCCGCCGCGGGCATGCAGAGCCCGCCTGACTGAGCTGGTGACCGTGCGCGGACCCTAGCCGAGAGCAACCGCGGCAACACCGCCGATCGCGCCGCCGCCCAGCCGGGTCCAGCCGCCGGAGAGCGTGCGCTCCCAGACTGCGTGGTCCGTGCCCACCGCGAAGAACTCCGTCACCGAACTCGTCGCCACAACGGCCGGCCCGCCGATCAGCTTGCCGCCAAGCGACACCGCGTGCGTCCATGTGCTGCCGCTCTGCGTGGCCGTGAACAGGGTGTGGTCGGTGCCCTGACAGCCGAAGACCGTGGTCTGGCCGGCCGCCGCTAGGTAACCGGACACGCCGGGTTGCCCGATACACCGCCAGGTCGAGCCCGTGAAGTCATTGGCGGTTCCGGTCGAGGTGAAGACCTCACCGTTAGTGCCGGTCACGACGTACAGGTCGAACGGCGACACGGCGGGCGCAGCAGCGAGCACACCACCCAGATCTGTCGCGATATTGCTGAAGCAGGGCAGTCCCGAGCAGCTGCTGGCCTCGGAGGCGTAGTTCGTCCAGAGGTGGTTGTACAGACCGCGACAGGCCACGGTCACGTACGAATTCTGAGCATCCGCCACCGCCCCGACGCTGTAGCAGGCCTGTCCGCCGAGCGCCTGCCAGCCGCTCGTCAGCGTCCGCGCAAACAGCTCATCGTTGGTGCCGACGGCAAAGAAAAGCGGCGCCGCTGGCGTGCTGCCAGTGCCCGGCAGCGCCACCACCGCTGGCGGCCCCAGGATCTTCCCGCCGAGTGAGTGCCAGCCGCTGCCGAGCTGGGGTGCCTGCACCCACAGAGCGCCGTCCGTGCCTTCGACGGCGACAGCTACCGGCGGGGCAGCCACTGCGGCGGCGGCGAGCGCAGCCTGTGGTCGAACTGACGGCGGGCGGCCGGCTACGTGCGTCGCAGCAACCCCACACGCCACAATGGCAACCGCCAGGCATCCCCAAGCAAACCGCCGCAGCACCACGACCCCCTCCGACCCGAACCCGAGCGCCCCGGCAGGAACCCGGACCGCGACGTTCGTCAGAACCGCGGAGCTGCGCAGGCAGCAGCCTCGCGGAGATCGACCGAGACATCAAGGGGCAAACCAGATGTTCTTCTCGCTGGCGATGAAGGTGGCACAGGTACTGGCTGGCGCACCGGCCACGGTCGCGCGTCCTGGCAGATGTCCGGCGCGGCCACTGGGTTCCCTGCATTCGTGTGATGAGCCTACAATCGGCGTGGGCGGTCGGCCGTGTAGCATTTCGGCAGGTGAAGCTGGTCGGCTGGTGGGAGGACGGGCTGGTAGACGTCGCGAGCGCACTGCGCGTCGAGCGGACGCCCGCGCCAGTGCGCGCACAGGTGCTGGACAACCTGCGCCAGGCGATCATCGAGCGTCAGTTCGCCCCTGGTCAGCGGCTCATCGAGCGCGAGCTCGTCGAACTCACCGGCGTCTCGCGGACGAGCGTTCGCGAGGCACTGCGCGAACTGGCGGCCGAAGGCCTCGTGACCGCGATCCCGAATAAGGGAACCGTGGTCGCCAGCGTCAGCGCGGAGGAGGCCAGACAGCTGTATGAGGTCCGCTCGGCGCTCGAGGCGCTCGCGGGACGGCTGTTCGTCAGGAACGCCACCCAGGCACAGCGCACCGCCCTCGTCAAGTCACTGCAGCGAATCGAGCGCCTGGCAGCCAAGGGCGCGCCGATCCTGGCGGCCAAGGACGCGTTTTACGACGTGTTGTTCGAGGGCGGTGGGAACGACGCGCTGCGCATGGTCGTCGCCGGGCTGCACGCGCGCGTGAGCGTCCTGCGGTGGCTATCCCTGTCGGTGCCAGGCCGGCCGAAGGAAAGTCTCGCGGAACTGCGCGCCATCGTGGACGCGGTGCTGGCGAATAACGCCGATGCGGCGGCGCGCGCTTGTAGCCGTCACGTGGAGGAAGCAGGCCGGATCGGCCTGCAGGCGCTGGCCGAGCAGAACGGCGCCTAATCCGGTCCCGGGCATCCAGGCGCAAGCGAGTCGGGCGCCATGGCACCGTGAAGCTCCGGTCGCTGTGACAGACGAGCTGTCCCAGCTAGGAATCGGCACGCCCGAATTGTATGATGATCAGACGGTTATGAGCTCCGCTGTGCGGTGCGGCGCTACCGGCCCATCGAGTCCATGAGGGAGACGCCAATGGCTGACGGCCAAGAGCGCCTGCAGCGCGGGCTGGCATTGAGGCGCGAGGTCCTCGGGGACAGCCACGTCGATAGTGCCCTGGCCGCAGGGACGGAGTTCACCCGGCCGATCCAGGAGTACGTCACCCAGACATGCTGGGGTGACGTGTGGAGTAGGCCGGGCCTGGATCGCCGGACCAGGAGCCTGGTCAACCTGGCCATGTTGACCGCGCTGAACCGGATGACGGAGTTCGGCGTGCACGTCCGCGGCGCCCGGCGGAACGGCTGCACTGAGGCGGAGATCCAGGAGGTCTTGCTGCAGACCGCTGCTTACTGCGGCGCACCTGCCGCGCTCGAGGCGTTCCGGATCGCGGAGCGGGTGCTCACCGAACTGCGGGCGGGGGATCTCGGCGTGAAAGCACCCGGCTCACCGAGCACCGGGCTGCCTACGGGCCGATGACGAGATAGGTGATCGTCACGGTGCTCTGGTAGGGATCCACCGGGGCGGTGGCCGGGATGTCCAGGGTCAGCGAGGCGCTGAGCGTGTCCGATCCCAGCCCGGAACCGGACGGCGCCGAGGCCAGCACCTGCGCAGCGTCGGCGAGGCCGGTGCTGGAGCCCGGCGGCACGGGCTGGCCGCAAGTGGCACCGCCCGAGAGCGTGATGCAGTTGGGCGTCCATCCCATGTCGTCCCCGGGAATAGTAAAGGTGTTAACAGGGCTGGTAAAGGCCGTGTCCTGGCCCATGACCACCCAGCCGGGTGCGTTGCTCCGGGTATCGGAGACGCTGACGTCGTTCAGCGTTCCGGTGGCGGTAGCCGGCGTGGTCGCGACCGAAGAGACCAGGGCGATGGCCGTGGTCGAAACTGTGACGGTCAGCTGCCCGGTCTGCGGCACGGCGACGTCGACCGGGATTGCCCCGGCGATCGGAGCGGGCTGCACGGGCAACGAGAAGGTACCAGTCGACGGGCCGTAGGTGAGGGAATCAGTCGGGGTAAAGACCGCCGACAGCGCCTCCGTGGCCGACGACGTGGTCGTCATCGCGGTCACGCTCATGGTGGCCGGTGTGGCGACCCCACCAGCGTTCACCACGACAAAAGCATCGAGGTTGGTGCTGCCGGATGCGAACTGGACAGTTCCGGCCGGACTGCTGCCGTCGGCCGCCGTCACGCTCGCTGTCAGCGTGACCGTGGCTCCCGACGCTGCTGGGCTCGGGCTGGCTGTCAGGGTCGTGACTGTCTGCTGCGGGGTGGGCGCCACCGCAGACGTGGTGTACGTGCCGCTAGCGCTCAACGAGACGAAAACAGACTGCACGAGCTCACTGTTCCCGGTGGCGCTGGGCCCGCTGTAGCAGTCCACTACCCACTCTGCTGTCCCCGGGCTCGTCGTGCTGATCCCGTGGGGGCCGAGCAATGTGCCCACTGAACCGTTCAGCTGCCCGCTGAAAGGAGCAGTGAGTCCGCTGTTCACGACGTTCGAGATAGGGGAAACTATCGTGCCGGTGCCCGTGGATTCCAAGACCTCGGCCGACCCCTGGAAACCTGCCGGGCACCCGTCGAGGGTGGACCAGGTCGGGGTCAGCGTCTGCGCGCCGGTGGCCGGACTCAGTACCAGGTTGCCCGGCTCCGACCCGATGCCGGCCAGCGCGGACCCAGCGGTCATGACCCCCGCGGAAGAGGTCACCGCGACCAGTCCGGTTACGAGCACGGCGAGGCGCAGCAGAGCGCCTAACCGGCGGCTCCGCCCTGCGGACGTGCTAACAAGCCGCGTAGCTGCCTGACGCATCCCTGACTCCGCCTCCACGAGTCGGCTGGCGCTCAGAAAACAGCCAGTCAACTTCCAGCAAGCTGTGTACTACGCGCGCGCCTCCGCAGCCAGGCGAGCTTCGTGCCCTGCGGGAGAACACTGCCTGAACACTGGTCAGGCAGTGCGTTGCGGCCGCAGCCCGCGAAGGCCCCGGGTCCGGACCGTGACCAGGTATCTGAGGTGGCTGGATGGCCACTGGGTTATGTTGGCGCCGCGGGAGTCGTGGTAGTAGTTGGTGCAGCCCGAGTCCATCGCCGAGGCGTGCGCGGAAAGCTGCCGGTCGATCCACGCGACGTAGCGGTCCTGGGCCGCGCGGTCGGTGTCGAGGTATCGCCACCGGCGCCGCTCGATCCCCGCGACAGCGCGGGCCGCGAATTCCGCCTGACGCTCGAGCTGGGCGATGATCGACCCGGCGCCGTTGGTGTTCGGGCCGTAGAGGATGAAGAAGTTCGGGAAGCCGGCCACGGTGATGCCGAGATAGGCCGACTGCCGCGGCTGCCAGGCGTCCCGCAGGCAGACGCCGCCGGCGCCGCGGATGTCCAGGGTGGCGAGGAAGCTCGTCGGCTGGAATCCGGTGCTCAGGACGAGCACGTCGATGGCCCGCTCGGTGCCGGTCGCGTCCACCACGCCGGACCTGGTCACCGATGTCACGGCGTGGGGCACGAGCTGCACGTTCGGCCGGTTCAGCGCGGCGTAGAAGGTGGAGGCCAGGATTACCCGCTTGCAACCCCACGGGTAGTCGGGCGTCACGCTCGCGCGCACGGACGGATCGCTGACCGACGACTCGATGAACCTCACGCAGGCGGCTCGCCGCTCGGCCTGGCGGCGGTTGCTCAGGTCGAACGCCAGGCCTCGCCGGGATGCCTTGTAGAACAGCCACGCCCGGTGAGCCTTCTGCGCACCGGCAACGTTCCGGTACACCCACCGCTCGGCCGGGCTGAAGTCTCGCTCCTGCTTCGGTTCGATCCAGCCGGGCTCGCGCTGGAACACATAGAGCATCGAGGCCTGCGCGGCGACGGCGGGCACTACCTGCGCCGCGGTCGACCCCGTGCCCACGACGGCGACGCGCCGGCCGGTCAGGTCCTGGCCGACCGGCCACCCGGAGGTGTGGAATGCCACGCCGCCGAAGTCAGCGAGCCCTGGCCAGTCCGGAATGCGGGGAACGCTGAGCAGCCCGACAGCGGAGATGACGACATCGAAGTGCTCGCTGTCGCCGGCTTCCGTGCGCAGCTCGTAGCGCGCTTCGTCGTCCAGCCACCGGATACCGATCACGGCAGTGTTCAGCCTCAGCTGCGGGCGCAGCCCGAAGAGATCGACAACATCTTCTGCGTAACGGAGCAGCTCGGCCTGAGTCGCGTGGGTGCGTGGCCAGTCGTACCGGGCGAAGGAGAACGAGTAGGCGTGCGAGTGCACGTCGACCTCGCATCCCGGATAGCGGTTGTGCCACCACGTGCCGCCGACGCCAGCTGCCTTCTCGAAGATCACGAAGTCCGCGCCGGTCCGCTTGCGCAGGTTGACCGCGGCGGCAATGCCGCCGAAGCCCGCGCCGATGATAGCGACCCGCAGCCGGCGCCGCGCCGCCGCGGCTCGCACTCGCCTCGTTCCCACTGGCAGCTCTCGTCAGCGGGCCACGTAGCCGCCGTCGACGGACAGGATCGCGCCCGTGATCGCGCTCGCAGCCGGCGACGCAAGGAACACGATGGCTTCTGCGACCTCGGCCGGGCCGAGGATGCGGCCGATCGGATGCCGACTGATCGCAGCGGCGCGGCTCGCGGCCGGCTTGAGGAACAGCCCGGCATTGTTGACGAGGAGGTCCAGGCGGCCGAACGTCCTGATGGCCAGGCCCACCGCGTCCTGTGCGGACTCGGTGAGGCGTACGTCAGCCTCGAGCGCGACTACCGTGCCGGGGGCGCTGGTCGCGAGCTCGTGAACCTTCCGGGAGATGTCCTCTGCGACGACCGCGTAGCCCCGCGCGAGCAGCAAGCAGACGACCGCGCGGCCGATGCCGCCCGCGGCACCGGTCACCACGGCGACCTGAGCCGGCGAATCACCCATGGCCGAGCGCCGTCCCCGCCCGCTCGGTTGGCTCGCCTAGGACGCTGTCGTGGCCGCCCGCCAGGCTGATCTCCGCCACGTGCAGGCCGTCGCCGTACGCCCGCGACGGGAACCGCCGGAACAACTCGGCCTCGTGGAACGGCACCACCCGGCTGGTGTCCCGGCCCACCCACGCGAGCGCGTCGTCGATCGTGTCGAGCCACACCGTCTGGCTTCCGGTCGCGGTCCCGATCGGCTCGAAGACGCCGTCACCGCTGAGGCCCTCGATGTTCTGGTAGGTGTACACGTTGTCCCCGGCGAACAGCCACCGGCCGTCAGCAGCGTTCTCGACCAGCGCGAACTGTGAGCCGGCCGTGTGCGTGTCGAAGGCCGGGCGCAGCTCGATCCCGTCTGTCACCGGCAGGTAGCCGTTGACGTATGTCGCGTGCAGTTCGTGTGCACGCTCGGTCAGGACGTCCGGCAGGGCCGGGTCGGTCGCCCGGAGGAGGAACTCAAACCTCTTTGGTAGCGCCCGCGCCTCCAGATAGCTGGTGAGCTCGCGTCGCTGCACATACACGTGCGCGCGCGGGAACTGGGGAACGCAGCCCGAATGGTCGAGGTGATTGTGGGTGAGCAGGATGGCATCGATATCGGCGGGCTGAACACCGATGCGATCGAGCACCTCGACGGGCGTGCTCCAGTTCGTCGTGCCGTATTTGCCGGTGAGCCGCTGGTAAACGGCAGGGTCGGCGTAGCCGGTGTCGACGAGGATGGTGTGGTCCCCGGACCGCAGCAAGCCGAAGCAGTACGGCATGCGCCGGTGGCCCTGATGCGGCTGCGCAATCATCAGGCTGCTCGCGGGAAACGCGTCCACGTACCCGTATTCCAGTACCCAGATGGAGTAGTCGGTCATCGTCGCTCTCAGTCCGCTGCGCCGGGGGGCTGAATGTCGAACGCGCTGAGCTGGGTCGCCAGCATGAGGTAGTAGCCGATGAGAGTAACGAGCTCGAACAGCCGCGGTGCTGTCAGCACGTGCGCGGCAGCCTGGTACGCGCGGTCGTCGAGCGAGCCCGTGTCGAGGATGAGCCTGGCCGCCTCGTACACGGCTCGCTCTTCGTCGGTCTCCAGGGCTGGTGACTTGCCCGTGGCGATCGCGGCGAGGTCGGTCTCGGTCAGGCCCGCCTTCAGCCCGGCCCGCTCGTGCGCGAACCGCTCAAACTCACTCTGCCGGTGCTGAGCGACCATGAGGATGGCGATTTCCTGCGCACGCCGGGACAGGCTCAGCTCGTACCGGATCGCGTACCCGAATTGCTCTAGCGCCAGCCCCAGCGGCTGGCTGAGCACCCAGACCGCGGGCGGCCCCATCAGGTGACCGTCGGCGTCGACTAGCGGGAACGTGCTGCCTGGGGCGGCGCGGACGCCGGAAGCGTACTTGTCGTAGAACTCTCGCTGCCGGGCCGTCATGTCGGCGAGCTCGACCGGGGGAACGCGCTGCATCAGCTCTCCTGTCCTGCGGGGCAGCCGGCCTGATCGGATTCGAGACCGAGGAAGACTCGTGGGTTGACGGCCAGCATCTGGCGCAGCTCGTCCGGCGACCAGCCGAGATACGCCAGCTGCTCGGCGAACATCCGGAGGCACTCGGGCTGCGGCGGCGCCCAGCGCGAGAATGCGTCCGTGGTCAGCACGGCACGGTCAGCCCCGACCGCGCCGATGGCCTCGTGGATGCCGCGGATGGACTCGCGCCCGTCGGGGTGCAGCAGGGGCCCGTTGCAGAACTCGATGTAGGCGCCAGTCTCGGTGAACACGGCGAGTTCCGCAGAGTCGGCCGCGTAGTGCAGCGGGTGCGTTACCAGGATCTGCTGACCTGCCTGCGCGCAGTACTCGGCCACCGCCCGGCTTTCGGCCAGCGAAGCGTGACCGGTCGCCAGTGACAGGCCTAGCTCGCGGCACGCGTCGATCACTTCGATCGCTGCACCGGACAGCCTGCCGTCGGGAGCGAGCAGCGAGATGGCGTTGGCCGCCGCGTACCCGCGGAACGACGGCACGGCCGACGTCAGCAGGTGGGTGATATACCCGTCGCGGGCAACGTCGGCGGCAGCACCCCAGGTCGGCAGGAACACGACCCGGGCGCCGTGCGCGGCGGCCAGTTCCACGAGCGTCGCCGACAGCCCTCCCATCGCCGGGTTGAGGGTGATGCTGCCGAGAACGGCGAAGTCCAGTCCGGCTGCCTGCTCCTGCAGCAGCCGGGCGCGGTCGGTGGTGATCCACAGGTGCGACTTCAGCACCCAGCCGGAGATCCCGTACGCGTGGGCAAGGCGCACGGTCGCAAGGTCATCGCCGCGGAGTTGCAGCCCGGCAAGGATGTCTGGCTGCCCGTGCACGTGCACGTCGAACGCCGACCGGATCAGCGAGTCATAGCCGGCCGGGAGTGCCGATGGCAGCGTGCCCGGTGCAGGCGACGGTGCGGCGTCACTCGTCATGGGCTGGCCTGGCTAGTTCCCTGGCGAGGATGGGGACGCCGACAGTGGCCGCGTGAACGCCGATGACGCTGACGATCTCGAGCACCTCGGTGATCTCCTCGGCGGTGGCGCCTAGGCGGACGGCGTTACGCATGTGCAGTTTCAGGCCCGGTGCGTAGAGATGCGTCGCGGAAGCGTCGAAGGCGATGTAGACGAGTTCTTTCACCGCGGGCGCCAGTACGCCGTGGCGCCACGGCAGCGCGGAGAAGTCCAGGTAGGCGGCGAATAGCTCCGGGTCAAGCTCGAGCAGCCCGTCCCAGAACGCGTGCCAGTAGCCGCGGCTGGCGGTGAACTCGGCCTTGAGCTTCTCCTGCCGCGGCGACAGGAGCATGGGGCCGGACCGCTTGCCCTCCTCGGTCAGCACCTCGATGAGCAGCGGTATCCCGATGTTGCAGGCGTGGATGCCGAGCGTGCTGGTCAGCTCGAGAACTTCCATCACCTCGGCAGCAGACGCGCCGAGGTCGAGCGCGGCTCGCACGTGCTGGCGGATGCCCGCCTCGTACAGGTGGGTGGCGGCGGCGTCGGCCGCGATGCAGATGAGCTCCCGGACCTTCGGCTCCAGGTGACGCTTCCGCACCGGGACGGCCGCCCACTCCAGGTAGGCGGCCACGAACTCGGCATCCAGGTCCAGGATCGGGTCCCAGGCGCTGCTCCAGGTGCCGCGCACGGCGATGAACTCGTCCTTGATCTGCTGCTGCCTGGCCGTCAGCGCCATCTGCGGGCCGCCTCCTGCGTCGTGTCTACGGCCGTGACTGCTGGAGCCAGCGCGCGATCTCGGTGTGGTCGGCTCCGGCCGGCATCTCCTGGTCCGCGCTTGCCCACGCCGCTACGGCGGCACGGCTGAGCGGCGCCGGCGTGCCGGCCGCATCCGCCAGCTGAAGGGCGATCTTCATGTCCTTGACCATGAAGGCGATGCTGAACCCGGAGTCGAACGTGCCGGGCAGGATGTAGTTGGGCCACTTGTTCTGAGTGGATCCGCTGCGTCCGCTCGAGGTGTTGATGATGTCGAGCATGACCGCCGGATCGAGGCCGAAGCCCTGGCCTGCCAGCATCGCTTCGGAGCTGGCCAGCAGGTGCGCCGCCGACATCAGGTTGTTGAGCGCCTTGATGGCGTGGCCCGCACCGGGGATATCGCCGCCGTGCACGATCCGCGCGCCGAGCACGCCCAGCACCGGTCCGAGCGTTTCCAGCGCGTCCGGCGGGCCGCCGGTCATGATTGTCAGCGATCCGGCGCGCGCACC